>Ga0255360_1000205_pt1 | contig 16341 bp, 15 predicted proteins | sample GFST50metaG_FD_186004 | JGI IMG/M metagenome (GOLD analysis project Ga0255360, IMG submission 186004) | Peat soil microbial communities from Stordalen Mire, Sweden - G.F.S.T50 | ecosystem: Environmental > Terrestrial > Soil > Wetlands > Peat | place: Sweden: Norrbotten County, Stordalen Mire... | reverse complement strand
GAAATTTTATTTTATTATAGCATTTAATTAGTTTTTGTGCTAAAATAATTTTGTTAAGGGGGAATCACAGTGAATGAACTAGTACATATTTTTGAAATTATTTCACGTGTATTCACAGGTATTGCTTTTGTTTACTCTTTATATAATGTAATTATTTCATTGTTTGGTATTTACAAAAAGAAAGGTCTAGAGTTAGTAGAGCCAAAAAACAGTTTTGCTCTATTAGTAGCTGCACATAATGAAGAAACAGTTATTTCTGATATTGTTGTTAGCCTAAAAAGATTGGACTATCCTAAAGAGCTTTATGATATATTTGTAATTGCAGACAATTGTGATGATAATACTGCAAAAAATGCAAGAGATAAAGGTGCCATTGTTTACGAGAGATTTGAAAGAGATAAAAAAGGAAAAGGCTTTGCACTGGAATGGATGTTTAATAAAATATTTAAGATGGAAAAGAAGTATGATTCTGTAGTTATTTTTGATGCTGATAATCTTGCTTCTAAAAACTTTTTAAAAGAAATGAACAAGAAACTATGTGAAGGATATAAGTTCGTTCAAGGTTATTTAGATAGTAAAAATCCTAAAGATACTTGGATTACAGCGTGCTACTCTATAGCATTTTGGCAAAGTAATAGAATGTTTCAACTTGCAAGAAATAATATGGGAATATCAAGTCAACTTGGTGGAACAGGACTTTGTCTAAACACAGAAATGCTTGAAGAACTTGGATGGGGTGCTACTTGTTTAACAGAAGATTTGGAGTTTAGTTGTAAATTAATTTCAAGTGGACAAAAAGTAGGCTTTGCTCACGATGCAGTGGTTTATGATGAAAAACCACTTACATTAGCACAATCATGGAGGCAGAGAAGAAGATGGATGCAGGGATATGCGGATGTTTCAAGCAGATATTTCTTTAAGCTTTTGAAAAAGGGCATTATGGAGAGAAGTCTAACAGCAATTGATTGTGCCATATTTACTATACAACCTGTATTGTATATCATAATGGGTATTGTGGCAGTTATAGGATTTATCAAGGTGGGAATTGGTGGATATGCATATTTTGGAGGTTTACAAAATATTCTTGGCAATTCAGCAACTGATCCATTTATGGTGTTGACAGCAATATTTGCTGCATTTCTATACCTGTATACACCATGTCTGTTGGCATTAGATAAAAAACTTGATTTTAAAATAATACTATATTATATAGTTTTGCTGCCAATATATGGGTTAACGTGGTTGCCAATATCTATACAAGGAATATTAAATAAGGATGACAAGGAATGGAGTCATACAGAGCATACTAGAAGTGTAGACATTGATGAGTTAGAAAAAGCAAATTAAGGCATATGTCAAAAATAACAAGTCAAAAGTTTAAACAAAAGGGGCTGGGTAACTACTTGCCTCTTTTGTTTTTTTGAATATGCCTTATTCAAATTTTTTACATATCAAAGTTAGGATGAAAGATTTTCGTTTAAAATGTATGAAATATATATTAAATTACTGATTATATAGAAATTTAATAGAAAGTTAAATAAAACAAAAATATTTTCTTTTAAAATAAAGGAAATTTCACAGTTCTGTTGAATATATTAATTTGTGTTCTCTTATAGGGGGGAAAACTGTATGAATGATTATTTAGTAGGAATAGATGTTGGCTCTTCGAAAGTTTGTGCTGCGGTAGGAAGACTAGATAAAAATGGCGAACTTTCAATTTTGGGAATAACATCTGTAAATTGTCGAGGACTCAAAAAAGCTGTTGTAGTAGATATAGACAGTTCTTCAGAATCCATAAAAGAATGTATAGAAAAACTGGAGAGAATGGTTGACATTGAAATAAATGAAGCCTATATATCGCTTCCTGGTGGAATAAGTGAACTTGTACATAACACTGGAATGGTAGCTATCTCATCTGAAGACAGAGAAATAAGAAAAAATGATGTTGAAAGAGTGTTAGATGCCACTAAACTTATATCAGTTTCATCCGATAAAGAAATTATAGGCATTGAACCGAAGCAATTTATAGTTGATGGTTATGATAATATAAAAGACCCAGTTGGAATGAGCGGTTTAAGATTAGAAGTAGAAGCAGATGTTTTAATTGCGAAAACCACAGTTGTAAATAACATAGTAAAAAGTGTTAATAAAGCTGGAATAGACGTTAAAGGAATATGTTTGCAACCTAAAGCTGCGTCTAAAGTAGTATTGACGCAAGAAGAAAGAGAAATGGGAACTGCATTGGTTAATGTGGGTGCTGAAACAATTGATATAACAGTAATAAGGAATAATAATATTTGTTTCACATCAATAATATCACTGGGGGGAAATAACATAACTAATGACATATCCTTAGGACTTAAACTTCCATTTCAGGAAGCTGAAAAGTTAAAAATAAAATATGCTAATTTAGTAAAAACTAATAATGAAGAAGAAAATAGAAATTTTATTAAATCTTCATATTGTGTAAATAATTCTTCAATAGACTATGAATTTTTTAATGAAATAGTAGAAGCTAGAGTAGAGGAATTAATTATTATTACTAAAAAAGAAATTGAAAAAAGTGGGTTTTATGGGCAAATAGCAGATGTTGTACTAGTAGGAGGCGGATTATCTTTAATTAATGGTGTGTCGTCTTTTGCAGAGAACTTACTCAAAAAAACTGTTAAGATAGGATCACCTATTTTTGTAGGTGCAGCTAATCCAATATATGCGGTAGCAGTTGGAATAGTAAAGGATGCATCAGATATATTTAAACAGAGTGAAATGTCTAATGATTATTATGAAGAAGAGAATACCAGTATTTGGGAACAAAAAAATAAAAAACGTTATGAAAACGCAGGTGTTTTGACTAGAGTGAAAAATTTTCTTGCAGATTTTTTCTAAAGAGGAGGTATTAGTGTGCTAGACTTTGATGTTGATATTCAACAATTTGCACAAATAAAAGTAATTGGTTGTGGTGGCGGAGGAAACAATGCCGTCAATAGAATGATTTTAGAAGGGTTAAAAAATGTTGAGTTTATTGCTATAAATACTGATAAACAAGCATTAGCGCTTTCACAAGCTTCACAAAAAATACAGATTGGTGATAAACTAACAAAAGGACTTGGGGCTGGAGCTAATCCTGAAATAGGACAAAAAGCAGCAGAAGAAAGTAAAGAGGAAATATCAGAAGCAATTAAAGGTGCTGATATGGTATTTATTACAGCTGGAATGGGTGGTGGTACAGGAACAGGTGCAGCCCCTGTAGTTGCTGAAATCGCAAAATCTATGGGGATTTTGACAGTTGGTGTTGTTACAAAACCTTTTCCATTTGAAGGAAGAAAAAGAATGATTCATGCGGAAACGGGTATAAAAACTTTAAAAGAAAGAGTAGATACGTTGGTTACCATTCCAAATGAAAGATTACTAGCTATAGTTGATAAAAAAACTACTTTAGTAGAATCTTTTAAATATGCTGATGATGTTTTAAGACAAGGTGTTCAAGGTATTTCTGATTTAATAACTATACCAGGATTAGTTAATCTAGATTTTGCAGATGTTAGAACAGTAATGCTGGACAAGGGACTTGCACATATGGGAGTTGGAACTGGAACAGGTGATAATAGAGCTGCGGACGCAGCAAAAGAAGCTATTTCCAGTCCATTGTTAGAAACTTCTATTGTTGGTGCCACTGGAGTACTTTTAAATGTAACAGGTGGAGAAGATTTAGGGCTATTAGAAATTAATGAAGCTGCTCAAATAGTGCAAGAAGCTGCAGATCCAGATGCAAATATTATTTTTGGTGCTGTTATTGATGAAACATTGAAAGATGAATTAAGGATAACTGTTATAGCAACCGGATTCGAAAATGATAAAGTAGAATCAGTGCTAAGAAGTAGGAAGGCTGAAAGTGAAGTGAAAAGACCGGAAAGTGAAGTTGCTAGTACTGTAGACTATTCATCTAGAATAGATAATGGAGATTTAGATGTGCCTGCTTTTTTAAGAAGGCAAAATAAAAAATAAGAGTATTATAAGAAATTTATAGATAAAAAAGATGTGTTTAAGTGATTTAAATACATCTTTTTTTATATTCCTAAAATAAAAAATATAAGATTATTTAATAAATCATGGAAAATTTAAGGAAATAAAAATTTAACATAAGAATTACAAAATGACAAAATATTGTAGTGCTAAGTAATATAATATTCTACATGAGGAGGAATATTATGGTAATATATTTAGACGTGCTTCTGTTTGAAAATACAGTTGTTAACTTCTTTTTACTCTATGTAACAGCACAGACATTAAGAATTTATATAAAACTAAGATATATCTTTTTATCGGCATTTTTGGGTAGTTTATATGTTTTAACATTAATATATCCTGTGCCACAAATATTTACTTCTCTAATATTTAAAATTGTTGTGGCAAGCTTAATGATAATTGTAGGTTTTAGAAAGAAGGATTTGAATTTTAATTTTAAAGCTATATCCATATTTATGCTATATTCAATGCTATTAGCAGGTTTTTGTATTTTTATTGAATTTTATAATAGTGGAAATTTAACTTTGGGCAGTGGCGATATAAATTTCCCCTATAAATATCTTCTTATATCTTTATTTATTTCTTACATTGGAGTACACAGGTTAATAATATATATAAAAGACCGTAAAGAAATAACTAAACTTATTTATGACGTAGAAATAGTTGTTGATAATAATGTAAAAAAAGTGAAAGCCTTTTTAGATACAGGAAATGAACTAAGGGAACCAGCCACAAATTTACCAGTAATGATTGTGGAGAAAAGCATTTTAAAAGACATAAAAATAGCAGATAAAAATAAATTTTACATACCTTACAAGGTTATAAATGGTTCAAATGGATTATTAGTTGGATTTAAGCCTACAACGGTTAATATTTACAATGGGAAGACATATAACAGTAGGGATATGATAATAGCTTTTTCAGACAATAGATTGAGTGAATTAAACGAATACAATGCATTACTATCAAGAGGAATTTTATAAATGGGGGATTAATATGTGGGTTAATGTGATTTTTAACAGGTTATTAGTAAAGTTCAAATTTTTTTTAAAAAATGTAAGGTATATAGGGGGCAGTGATGCATTGCCGCCACCTTTAACTAAAGAGGAAGAGGAACAACTTGTAAATAAATTAACAGAAGGAGATGAAAAAGTAAGATCTACTTTAATAGAAAGAAATTTAAGATTGGTTATATACATAGCAAGGAAATTTGAGAATACAGGAGTTGGAGTAGAAGATTTAATTTCAGTGGGAACTATAGGACTTATCAAAGCTGTTAATACATTTGATCCTGAGAAAAAAATAAAGCTTGCAACTTATGCATCAAGATGTATTGAAAACGAAATATTGATGTATCTTAGGAGAAATAGTAAGGTTAGAGCAGAAATTTCATTTTATGAGCCTTTAAATATTGATTGGGATGGAAACGAGCTATTACTGTCAGATATACTAGGAACAGAAAATGATTGTGTATATAATTTAATAGAAGATGAGGTTGACAAGCAGTTATTAAGTTTGGCCATGAAAAAACTCTCAATAAGGGAAAAGGAAATAGTTGAACTTAGGTATGGGCTTAATGGTTGCAGTGAGAAAACCCAAAAAGAAGTTGCAGATATGCTTGGAATATCGCAATCCTACATTTCAAGATTGGAAAAAAGAATTGTAAAAAGGTTAAAAAAAGAAATTAACAAAATGTTATAAGGTTTGTCTTTAGTATAAAATCAGTTTTCTGAGGGAATAATTTAAATGCTATTATTCTTAAGGGGCTGATAAGATTGATGATCAATAAAGTAGAAATATGTGGAGTTAATACATCAAAACTTCCCGTTCTAAAGGAAAAAGAAATGAAAGAACTTTTGTTATCCATGAGAAATGGAAATACAAATGCAAGGGAAAAATTTATAAAAGGAAATCTAAGATTAGTTTTAAGTGTTATACAGAGATTTAATAATCGAGGTGAAAATGCAGATGACTTATTTCAAGTTGGATGTATTGGGCTTATTAAGTCAATAGATAATTTCGATTTAGCACAAAATGTAAAATTCTCAACTTATGCTGTTCCAATGATAATAGGAGAAATAAGGAGGTATTTAAGAGATAATAATTCCATAAGGGTCAGCAGATCGCTTAGAGATATAGCTTACAGAGCACTCCAGGCAAGAGATAAACTTATAAGCAAAGATAACAGAGAGCCTACCGTTTCTCAGATTGCAACTGAATTACAATTGCCTAGAGAAGAAGTTATTTTTGCTTTAGATTCCATACAAGATCCAATATCGCTGTTTGAACCAATTTATCATGATGGTGGTGATGCCATATATGTAATGGATCAAATTAGTGATAATAAAAATCAAGATGAAAGTTGGCTTGAAAACATTTCCATAAAAGAGGCTATGAAAAAATTAAGTAGTAGAGAAAAGATGATATTGAACATGAGATTTTTTGATGGTAGAACACAAATGGAAGTGGCTGATGAGATTGGCATTTCTCAAGCACAGGTTTCTAGATTAGAAAAGACGGCTTTAAAGCATATGAGAAAATACGTTTAAGAAAATTGAAAAACTTGCAAATACGAGATATCTCAAAATAATTCTAATCATTTTGAGATATCTATTTTTAGTAAATAAATAATTTATTTATTGTCTAATAATTAGAACCTAGTAATATTATAATTAAAAATTTAATATTATTTAATATGATTTAAATTTAGTAAGGAGGGGGATTATGGGAGAAAGTTTACATTCTTTAAACAGTATTAAAACTATGGAGGTTATTGATATTACAACAGGTTCAAAAATGGGTTTTATAAAAGATTTAGTTGTTGATTGCACTAATTATAGGGTGATTTCTATTTTGTTACCAAATCAGAAGATGGGCTGGTTTTCTAAAAAAAATGATATAGAAATTCCTTGGGAACAAATTAGTAAAGTAGGTTTAGATGTAATTTTAGTGGATTATAAAAACATATCTAATAATGAGGATTGATGATAAAAGGACTTTAAGTGTATAATATACTTAAAAATATTATACATAAAGGAAGTGAAAGCTTTGAAATGTCCATTTTGTGGATTTGAAGACAGTAAAGTGATAGATTCAAGAGCAACTGAAGATAGTATGGCTATTAGAAGAAGAAGAGAGTGTTTAAATTGTAATAAAAGATATACAACCTATGAAAAGATAGAAGATATTCCTATTCTAGTAATTAAAAAAGATTCTAGTAGAGAGTACTTTGATAAATCAAAGATAATAAATGGACTTATAAAAGCATGCCAGAAAAGGCAAGTATCTAGAAAACAAATAGAAGATTTGGCCTTTGAAGTAGAAAAGAGTCTTAGTAATGAAATGCTAACAGAAGTAAAATCTGAAGTTATAGGAGAAATGATTATGGAAAGATTAAAAGAGTTAGATGAAGTTTCATACGTAAGATTTGCATCTGTATACAGACAGTTTAAAGATATAAATACTTTTATGGATGAAATAAGTAATTTATTAAATAAAAAGTAATGTGTATCTTTGTTAAATAAATGTAAAGGCGTGTTAAATATATAAGTATATAGAGCAAATTAAATTTCTGAGGTGTAAAATGGAAAATGTGGTTAGTAAATTTCAGTACATTGAAATTTTAGATGAAAGCATAAACATGAATTTTTCAACAGCAAAAAATGGGCTCAATTTCAATATGAATACTGAAAATGGGTTAAATAATTTGAAGAGTATAGAGAATTGGTTTAACGTAGAAAAAATAGGATATCTAAAGCAGACACATAGCGATAATATAATACTTTATGATGGGTCATTACATCATGGAGATGCCATTATAACAGACAAGCCAAATGTAGCAGTAGGTGTTTTTACTGCAGATTGTGTACCAATTCTTATTTATAGTAAAAAAGATAAAGTTGTTGCAGCTGTACACAGCGGTTGGCAAGGTACTCTATCACAAATTGTATTAAAAACGGTAAAAAAAATAATTAATGAATACAAAGTTCAGCTAGCTGATATTAAAGTGTATATAGGGCCACATAATAGAAGTTGTTGTTACGATTTTGGAAAGGATATAGTAAAAAAATTCTATGAAGTTGATATATATAAAAATAAAGATATATATGAAAATGGCAAACTGAATCTTAAAAAATGTATTGTTAACCAACTTTTAAGTTTAGGGTTAAGTGAAAACAATATTAAAGATACCAATGTATGCACATTTTGTGGTAAAGAATATGAAATGTTTTCTTATAGAAAAAATAAAGAAAATAGTGGGAGAATGTTTTCTTTTATTTTTATTAGAGAATAAGGGTTTTAAATTTAAACTAAAATAATTATTTTGGACTTCGTAGGAAAACAGGAGGGTATGTATATGTCGGGAGAAAAAATATTAATAGTTGATGATGAAGAACATATTTTGGAACTTATCAAATTTAATTTAGAAAACAATGGATTTAAGGTTATTTGTGCAAATAATGGCAACGATGCCTTAAAGTTAGCAAAAAATGAAGTACCTCAATTAGTATTGCTTGATCTTATGTTACCTGGTATTGATGGGTATGATGTCTGTAGGGAAATAAGAAGAGATCAGTCAATTTCAACAATGCCAGTAATTATGATTACTGCAAAGGGAGAAGAACTTGATAAAATACTAGGACTTGAACTAGGTGCAGATGATTACATAACAAAACCATTTTCAGTAAGAGAACTTGTGGCAAGAGTTAAGGCTGTACTTAGAAGGACAAGAACGCAATATACTGATAAAATATATAACTTTGATAATATATATATAGATTTTCAAAAGCATGAAATCATTAAAGAAAATAAGAAAGTTGATTTGACTTTAAAGGAATTTGAGCTGCTTCAAATATTAGTTAGAAATAAAGGCAGAGTTATGACTAGGGACTTTCTGCTAGACAAAGTTTGGGGTTATGAATATGTAGGAGAAACTAGGACAGTTGACGTACATATAAGACATTTAAGGCAAAAGATTGAGAATGATGATAAAAATCCACAATATATAGAAACTATTCGAGGAATAGGCTATAGATTTAGTTACGACGGTGAATAGTATGAAAAAGAAACTGTTAATAAATATAATAGGCACAATTTTTTTTACGTTGATATTAGTAACTGTGCTTTTTATTTCAATTGTAAATTATCAGTATGAAGAAAATGTAAAGTCAAATTTAAAAATTAACAATGGCTATGTTGAAAAAATTATAATATCAAAAGACGTTAAAAATTTTGATACCTTGTTAAATAATCTATACATAAATTCTAATATAGAACTTACTATTCTAAATGATCAAAATCAAATACTTTTTAGTAATCTTCAAAGCAATGGTGGTATTGATGATTCGAAAATGTATGAAATTAACGAAGCTAAGGCTAATGGAGAATCTTATGCAATAGTATATGACGATATAGCCAATAAAAATGTTGTATATTATGCTGCTAACATAAAAAATTCCTATACTATAATTAGTTCTGAGTCCTTATCGTTATCTAAAGTAGTTGCATTTAAATATATTCAATATTATATATTCATGCTAATTATAGCAGTTATACTTTCAATCTATTTCGGTATTAGAATGTCAAATTCAATAATACGCCCAATACGAAATTTGGAATTCACTACATCTTTAGTTGCAAAGGGAGAATTAAAAAGAAGGGTACTTATAGAATCTGATGATGAATTAGGTCATCTTAGTAAAACTTTTAATAAGATGGCAGAACAACTTCAGCTTACAATGAAGGATGCTTTAGATAAACAGATGAAAATGGAAGCAATACTTAAAAGTATGGAGAGTGGTGTTATTGCAGTAGATAGGAATAATAAAGTAATAATGATTAATCCCTACGCAGAAATTTTATTTGGTATTGAAAAGCACATAATTGGTGAGAATTTTATTGAGCATATACGAGACTTTGAATTTGAAGCATTATTTAAGTCTAGAAGTAATGACTATAAGGAATTAAAAATTTTATGGCCTAAAGAAAGGATTCTAAGAATAAAAACAGCGGATATAATAACTGATAACAAGCATATAGGAACTGTAGCGGTAGTTCAGGATATAACAGATATAAAGAAACTAGAAAACATGAGATCCCAGTTTGTTGCTAATGTATCACATGAATTAAAAACCCCTTTAACATCTATAAAGGGATTTGCTGAAACTTTAAAATATGTAAAAGATGACAAGAAAAGGATTCAATTTTTAGATATAATAGATGAAGAAGTTGAAAGGCTTACTAGGCTTATAAATGATATTTTGACGCTATCTGATATAGAGGCTCATAATACCATGAAGAAAGAGAATTTTTATGTGGATGAAGTTGTAAATAACATATTTTATCTAATGAAAAATACTGCTGACAGCAAGAATATTAGTTTATCAATTGTGGAGAATTCACACACTAAACTAGTAGGTGAAAAAGACATGTTTAAGCAGATGGTTTTAAATTTAGTTGATAATGCCATAAAATATTCAGAAATTAATGATAGTGTATTTATTGGTGCAAAAACAGATAAAAATATGTGTATTATTTGGGTAGAGGATACTGGAATGGGTATACCTAAAGATCATTTACCAAGATTGTTTGAAAGGTTTTATAGAGTTGATAAGGCTAGATCTAGAGTTAAGGGTGGAACTGGATTAGGCCTTGCAATTGTAAAACACATTGTTATGAGTTTTAGAGGAACAATTGAAGTGGAAAGTGAACTGGGAAAAGGAAGTAAATTTATTATAAAGGTTCCTTATATTAAGGTGGAGTAAATTCCATCCTTTTTTATTTAACATAAAATTAACGCAAATAGGGAATGATATTAACCTAAATAATATAGAATTAGCTTAATTCTATATTAAAGGAGTATCGACATATGAAAAATAATATAAAGTTCTTGCAATTGAAATTCAAAGACTCCATTTCACTTAAAATAATATCTAGTGTTATCCTACTTGTTGTGATAGGCATAATTTTTATAGGGAGTTTTATATACATAATCACCTATAATAAAATGTTTAGTATGAGCGAAAACAATATGGAAACTGTTTCAACACAAATTTATAACAATTTTAATACTTTAATACAATCAGAAAAAAATGATGTAAAAACAATTGCTGTTGATGAAAATATAAAAAAGATGCTGGAAGAAAAAAGTATTAGTTCGGATGATGACTTTTTAGATAAAAACGCTGAAGAAATAGGTGATGTCAGCAATAAATTGAAAAATATTGCCAGTTTGAACAGATATGATGAAAACATTTTTATAACAGATAAGAATGGGTTTATTATTGCTTGTAGTAATGATAATTTTCAAAGATTTGATCTTAGTACTCATGATTATATGCAAGCGGCATTACAAGGATCTTCTGTTATGAGTGATGTATATACTTCAGTTGTATCCATTAAGCCAGTAGTTACTTTTGTAGAACCAGTTAAAGATGCAAATGGAAATATAATTGGAACTGTAGGAAAAAATGTATTTACAGATTATTTTTCTGAAAACTTTGATAAATTTACATTTTTGAATAGTGGATACATATTAATTGTAGATAACATGCAAAATACAATATACACTCCAAATAAAATGGACATAAACAAGAAAGTTAATATAAAGCAAGTAAGTGAACTTTCGGAGGATAAAAAATTTTTAAGTTCTGGTAAATCAAAAATGATTAATTATAGTCAAAATGGTGAAAATTATTATGCATATTGCACTAGTGTCCCTCAGCTAAAAGCTCTTTTGGTATTAACAGTAAAGGTTAGTGAAATTGAAAGTGCACCTAATATGATTGGAATATTTATTATAATAATAGGAATAATATTAAGTTTTTTAATTACTATTTTCTTGAGCAAGATTATTAAAAGAATATTTAAACCAATGAATGCATTAATTGTAAACACCAAGGAGATATCCAAAGGAAATCTTACTGTGGTAAACAATGTAAACAATACGGATGAAATAGGAAACCTCAGTTTGAATTTTAACAATATGGTTGGTAGTTTAAAAAATCTTATAGAAGAAATAAAGGATTGTAGTAATGATTTTGTTAATATTAACAGTGGAATAAAGGAATCTTACAGCAGTATTGTAATAGGTATGAAATCTGTAAGTGATAATAGTGAGGATATTGCAGAAGATACAGTTAAAATTTATAATGCTGTGGAAAGCAGTTTTAATTCCTTTGACAAAGTTAAGATAAAAACTGAAAATATAAAAAATCAATCAGAAAAAGTTTTAAAAGAAGCTATTTTTATTAAAGGTATAAATACGGATGGCTTAGAAACTATAAATGAACTTAAAGATATTAATTTAGAAACAGATAAAAAAATGAGCGAAGCAAATAGCTATTTTGATATTTTAAAGAAAAATCTTTCCAATATTGAAGAGGTAGGAAATACGGTAACTCAAATATCAAAAAGGACACATATTCTTGCTCTTAATGCAGCTATTGAGGCAGGAAGAAATGGAGAAATGGGAAAAGGATTTAGTGTAGTGGCAGATGAAATTAAAAAGTTATCTCAAAGTGTTTCTGAACAAATGGATAAAATTTATGAAATATTAAAAGAGCTAAATTTAGATATGAACAATACTCAAGGTAAAATAGTAGATGTGAATAACTCTACCAACCATCAGTTTAAACTTGTAAATAACACTATAGAGCATTATGGAGAAATGTTAAGTTCTTCTGAAAAAATTGTAAACTATATGAATGAAGTTCATAATAGTATAGAAATGTTAAATGATGAAAATTCAATTATATCAGAAAGATTAATTAAAATTAAAAATTCCTATGAAGAATTTAATAGTTCAATAGCAGCTGTGAATGAAATTGCATCAGAGAAATATGAAAACACAAAAGAAATGTATAATATGTTGGGAAAAATGCATAATAATAGTGATAAACTTGTTAATAGTATTCATAAATTTAAAGTATAAATTAAGTTTGTTAAGACATCTTAACAAATGTATAATATTCGATTAACTTTGACAAGCTAAAATATAATTGTTGATAAATGAGATATATCGACTTCGTATTTTGAATGGAGGGTAAACTTTATGAAAAGTAAAAAAGTTAAATTTGCTGTTTTAGCAGCCTCAATAGCTATTATGGCAGGATTGTTTGCAGGATGTGGAAGTTCAACCACTAGTGGAAACAATACAAATTCTACTACAGGTTCAACAGATGTTTCAGGAGCAATCACAGCTTCAGGATCAACTGCATTACAGCCATTAGTTGATGCAGCACAGAAAGGTTTTTCTACAAAATATCCTAATGCAAGTGTATCCGTACAAGGCAATGGAAGTGGTACAGGACTAACACAAGTAAGTCAAGGTGATGTACAAATTGGAGATTCAGATATTTTTGCAAGCGAAAAATTAACAGGAGATAAGGCAGCACAATTAACTGACCATGAAGTGTGTGCTATTGGATTTGTTGTTGTAACTACTAAGGATACTGGAGTTACAAATCTTACAAAAGCTCAAATTCAAGATATTTTCACTGGTAAAGATACAAACTGGAGTCAAGTTGGTGGAAAAAATTTACCGATTAATATAATTCACAGAACTAACGGTTCAGGAACTAGAGTTACATTCACTAAGAGTGTAATGGGTGGAAAAGCAGAAAAAGATAGCTTAGGAATGACTGAGGACTCAAGTGGAGCTGTTGTTACAGCAATGAAACAAACACCTGGTAGTGTAAGCTATTTAGCAATGTCATACATGACTAGTGATGTTAAACAAACTGTAAGTGCTGTTACAATTGATGGAATAGCAGGTACTACAGCAAATATAATTACAAGCAAAGATCCACAAGGTAGTAAGTATCCATTCTGGTCATATGAACATATGTATACAAAAGGTAAAGCAACAGGAGTATCAAAAGCATTAATTGATTATATGATGAGTTCTGATTTTAAGAATGAAATTATAGCAAAAGGATATATTCCAATGAGTGATTTTCAATAATTTTGGTCAAAAGACTAGCCTTATAGTGGCTAGTCTAATGTCGTAATAAAAAGTTTGAGGTTGATTGTATGAAAGAAAAAAAATTTTGGAAAAAATTAAGAACAGAATACATAGGAAAAGGATATGCGGTGTTTTGTGGACTATTAATAGTAGTTCTGACACTGGCAATAATTTTTTTTGTGGCTTCAAAAGGCATTAGAACATTTACAAATGACCATTATTCGGTGATAAATTTTTTATTTAGTTCAAACTGGCAGCCAGATGCTGCAAAACCACAGCTTGGAACGGCTATTTTTATTGTTGGTTCAGTTATAGTTTCTTTAGGAGCAGTAGTGATAAGTGCACCAATAAGTATTGCATTAGCAATTTTTATGAATTTGATATCGCCTAAATTAGGAAAAAAATTCTTGCAACCAGCATTAGAACTATTTGTAGGTATTCCTTCCGTTGTTTATGGATGGGTTGGAGTTATATTATTAATACCTGTTATAAAAAAGTCTTTTGGTGGATTAGGGTTTAGTTTACTAGCAGGAATGCTAGTTTTAAGTATAATGATTCTTCCAACCATAGCAAGTCTTTCATCAGATGCAATAAAGTCAATACCAAAGGATTATATAGAAGCATCCTATGGTCTTGGTGCTACAAGATGGCAAACCGTATACAAGGTTATAATTCCAGCTTGTAAAAATGGAATATTAACTGGGGTTGTTTTAGGAATTTCAAGAGCTATTGGTGAAGCTCTTGCAGTGCAAATGGTAATAGGTAATACTCTTAAGTTTGCAAGTGGGCTACTTAATCCCACAATTACACTTACCAGTATTTTAACAATGAGTATGGCAAATACATCTGATGGAACTCCATGGAATGATGCCCTATGGTCATTGGCACTTTTGCTTTTAATAATATCATTTATATTTATTATTATTATCAGGTTAATTGGAAGAAGAGGTGAAAAATAATGAGAGCCAAAACATGGGACAAAGTAGCTACGGCTGTGTTATATGCAATATCTTTTTTTATAGTGTTTTTACTAGTTGGATTTATAGGATATATTGTGTATAATGGTAGAAGTTCGCTAAATCTTCACTTTTTAACTGCTGATTCATTAATAGATGAGGCTGGCGGAGGAATTGGACCCCAATTATTTAATTCATTTTATATGCTTATAATTTCTCTTATAATAACAGTACCAATAGGTATAGGTGCAGGTATTTATTTGTCTCAATATGCAAAACAAGGTAAAGTGCTTGGATTTATTAGACTATGTATTGAGACTATTTCATCACTACCTTCTATAGTGGTTGGATTATTTGGTCTTTTAGTTTTTGTTAATATGACTCATTGGCAATATACTATACTAGCTGGAGCACTTGCTGTAACAGTGATAAATTTACCTTCTATGACCAGAGTATGTGAAAATGCTATAACTGCAGAAGCTTCAAAGGTAAGAGAAGCGAGTCTTGGACTAGGTGCAACAGAATGGCAGACAATAAAAAAGGTAATATTACCTTCTGCTATGCCTCAAATTTTAACAGGTATAATTTTAGCAGCAGGAAGAGTGTTTGGAGAAGCGGCAGCACTATTATATACTTCTGGTATGAGTACACCAAGTTTAAAGTATAACAACATAAGTTTAACTAATAAAATATCACCGTTTAGTTTATTTAGACCTGCAGAAACCCTGGCAGTACACATCTGGAAACTTAACTCAGAAGGAATGGTACCAGATGCAACAAAAATTGCAAACGGAGCTTCAGCAGTACTTGTAATAATGGTATTACTATTTAACTTTTTGGCAAGAATAATAGGAAATAAAATATACAAATCATATAGTGGGAAGTAGGGGGAACTGGAGTGGGTATAGTTAGAACTAATAATTTAAATTTATATTATGGAAGCGTTCAAGCACTTAAAGATATTAGTTTAGATATAGAAAAAAATTCAGTAACTTCTTTAATTGGGCCTTCAGGATGTGGTAAGTCTACATTTTTAAGAACAATTAATAGAATGAATGATTTAATAGATACTGTAAAAATTGATGGTGAAGTATTTTTTGAAGAAAAAAATATATATAAAGATTATGATGTAATAGATCTTAGAAAAAGGATAGGTATGGTGTTTCAAAAGGCAAATCCATTTCCAATGTCCATCTACGATAACATTGCATATGGACCAAGAATACATGGAATAAAAAACAAAGCACAACTTGATGAAATAGTTGAGAAAAGTTTAGTTGGTGGAGCACTTTGGGAAGAAGTAAAAGATAGACTTAAAAAAAGTGCATTAGGTTTATCGGGAGGTCAGCAGCAAAGACTGTGTATAGCAAGAACCTTAGCTGTAGAACCAGAGGT
>Ga0255360_1000204_pt1 | contig 16504 bp, 10 predicted proteins | sample GFST50metaG_FD_186004 | JGI IMG/M metagenome (GOLD analysis project Ga0255360, IMG submission 186004) | Peat soil microbial communities from Stordalen Mire, Sweden - G.F.S.T50 | ecosystem: Environmental > Terrestrial > Soil > Wetlands > Peat | place: Sweden: Norrbotten County, Stordalen Mire... | reverse complement strand
GGAAGAAAAGGTTTACTCTGTTAATGAAAACAATGTGGAGCAATTTTTTGAAAATGAAATTTTAAGGAGGCTGCAAAATTGAAATATATGAATTTTTCCAAGGCTAACTGTAAAAATTGTTATAAATGTCTTAGATATTGTCCTGTAAAAGCAATAAAGTTTAAAAACGAACAAGCAGAAATAGATGAGGATAGATGCATCGCCTGTGGACACTGTATGCGTATATGTCCTCAAAATGCAAGACAGACAGTAAGTGATTTAGAAAAGGTTAAAGAAGCAATTAAGAATGGAGAAACTGTGATAGCTAGTGTGGCACCTTCTTTTGCTGGCATTTTAGACATGGAAAGTCATAAATTTGTAGCAAGCTTAAAAAAATTAGGTTTTTCTTATGTGGAAGAAACTGCGGTAGGTGCAGAATTAGTTTCTAATATGTATTTAGAATACATAGAAAACAATGAACAAGTGAATTACATATCTACAGCTTGTCCATCAGCTAATTACATAGTTGAAAAATATTATCCAGAACTCATTAAATACTTAATACCTATAGTATCCCCTATGATAGCACATTCTAAAATGCTTAGAAATACTTATGGTAATAACATTTTCATTGTATTTATAGGTCCTTGTATTGGTAAGAAAATAGAATCTGAGAGTATTTCAAATAAAGATGCATTGGATGCAGTACTTACCTTTGAAGAAATAACGGAATGGATTAATAATTCAGAAATAAATATAGATGAATTGAAAGATGAAGAATTTAATAAAAATTCTTTAATAGATGGAAGAAAATATCCTTTTTCAGGTGGCATAGCGGACTGCATAAAGCCTATCCTAGAAAAGAAAAATTTAAATATACTTTCTGTCAGTGGCACTGATAATTGTACTGGCCTTTTGAAATGCTTAGAAAATGGTGAAATAGAAAACACATTTATTGAAATCAGTGCTTGCAGTGGAAGTTGTATTGGTGGACCTAATATGATTAAAAGTGAAACTGGTTACTATAAAAGAATAGCTAAAGTTAAGAATTACATTAAAAGCACTGAAAATAGTAAAAAAAGAGATACAGAATTGATAAAAATACTTGATAAGAGTGTTTTCTCAAGAAATTTTATGGATAAAAGCATAAAAAAGCAGATTGCTTCTGAAAAAGATATACGTAAAATTATGAAATCCATGGGTAAGCATAGTTTGGAAGATGAATTAAACTGTGGTGTATGTGGCTATGATACTTGCAAACAAAAGGCTCAGGCTGTATTTGAGGAAATGTCAGAAACAACAATGTGCCTTCATTATATGAGAACTAGAGCGGAAAGTATTAGAAATGTTATATTTGAAAACACCTTAAATTGTATTATATTATTAAATGGAAATATGGAAATAAAGGATATGAATCCACCAGCCGAAGAGGTTTTTACAATAAAAGCAAAAAATGTTATTAACAAACCTATATCCTGTATTATAGATGATAGTGATTTTAAGTATGTAAAAGAAACAGGAGAAAGTATAATAAACAAAAAAGTATCTTATCCTAAATACAACTTGGATTGTATAGAAACTGTGGCATATATTCCAGACCAAGATATAGTTATGGTGGCTTTAGTAAACATTACAGCGGAGGAGAAAAACAGAAAAAAACTTATGGAACTTAAGGAAAACACTATAGAAGCAGCCGAACAGGTAATAAAAAAACAGATGATGGCAGCTCAAGAAATAGCAAGCCTTTTAGGGGAAACCACTGCTGAAACTAAAATAACATTAACTAAGCTAAAAAAGATAGTAGAAGATGAAAACAGTATAATTTAGGGGGAGATTCTATGGAGTATTTTATAGATGTATCTTATGGTACTTTAATAAAACAAGGCGAAGAACTTCCAGGAGATATGGTGAATATTATACGGCAGAAGGATTGTACAATAATCGTTATGGCAGATGGGCTTGGCAGCGGAGTTAAAGCCAATATTTTAGCCACATTAACTTCTAAGATAGCAGGAACTATGCTAAAAGAAGGAGCCCATATATATGAAACGGTAGATACCATAGCTAATACTTTGCCTGTATGTAAAGTAAGAAACATAGCTTATTCTACTTTTACACTTTTAAAAATATATAATGACGGTAAGGTATATATGGCTGAATATGACAACCCTCCTGTTTTTATTATAAGAGACGGTGAAAATGTTGAAATAGATAAAAAACAACTAATAATTAACGGGAAGATCGTAAAGGAAAGTCATTATCTTTTACAGGATGGAGATCTGTTAACCATAGTAAGCGATGGGGTTATCCATGCAGGCCTCGGTGATATATTAAAATTAGGCTGGAAATGGCAGGATATTAACCATTATATAAAAAAAATAAATAATATTATGGATTCAAAATATTTAACTGAAGATTTATTAAAAAGTTGTTGGAGCTTATACCGAGGAGAACCCGGTGATGATACTACAGTAGTATCTATAAAAGTAAGAAAGCCTTCACATGTAAATTTGTTTTCAGGACCTCCTAACGATAGGGCAAACGATAATAGACTTATAAAAGAATTTATGAACCCCCCTGGTAAAAAAGTAATATGTGGAGGTACAGCAGCAAATATAGCTGAAAGGGAATTAAAAAGAAAGCTTACAGTAAATTTAGATTTTGCTAACCCAGAAATTCCCCCTACAGCTTGTATGGAAGGAATAGATCTTATAACTGAAGGAGTTATAACTTTAAGTAAGACCGTTGACGAATTAAAGAAATATTCAAATCCTTTTGATGTAGAAAAACACGATTTACATTATACTGGAAAAGATGGTGTATCTAGACTTATTAATATTTTAATAAATGAATGTACTCATTTAAATTTATTTGTAGGAAAAGCAGTAAATCCTGCTCATCAAAATCCGGATTTTCCATTTGAATTCACTATAAAAGTAAAAATCTTAGAAGAACTTTGTAGCGTTATGAAAGATTTGGGTAAAATCGTAGAAATAAATTATATAGACTAATAAAAAAAATAGATGGACTAGCAGTGTATAGTTGCTAGTCCATCTATTTAACTAATTAAATTTCACGTTTTTCATATTTAGTATGAAGTAATTCATGTGCTTTATGACTATTTGGTTTCTCTAAAAATTCTTCATATAACTTTATTATTTCAGGATTTTTATGTGACTTTCTTATTGGCTTATTTTTATCTTCTTCATATAATGCATTCATTCTTTTTTCTAATATATCTTGATTGCCATGTATAAATGGTTGACCGCCTCCATCAATACATCCGCCAGGACAAGCCATTATTTCTATAATTTGATAATCTGCTTTTCCTTCTCTTATATTATTAAGAAGTTTTCTTGCATTACCAAGTCCACTTGCAATAGCTGCTTTTACTTCCATGTCTTTTATTTTGATAGTTGCTTCTTTAACACTATCTAAACCACGAACCATAGTAAATTCAACATCATCCAAATTTTCTCCAGTAATCCACTCATAAGCAGTACGAAGAGCAGCTTCCATAACTCCACCAGTTACTCCAAATAATACTCCAGCACCAGTAGATTCTCCCATTATGCTATCAAAATCTTCATCTTCTAATTCTGAGAAAACAATACCAGCTTCTTTAATCATTTTAGCAAGTTCTCTAGTACTTATAACAATGTCTACGTCATTATTCATTTCAGGTCTTGCAGCTTCATATTTTTTTGCAAGGCAAGGCATAACAGAAACTACTACCATATCCTCAGGTTTTATATTCATCTTCTCAGCATAATAAGTTTTAGCTATAGCACCAAACATTTGTTGTGGTGATTTACATGTAGATGGCACATCTAAAAGATCAGGGAATTCATGTTCAAAGAATTTAACCCATCCAGGACAACAACTTGTAAGCATAGGAAGTCTGCCGCCGTTTTGTATTCTATTCATGAGTTCTGTTGCTTCTTCCATTATAGTAAGGTCGGCAGCAAAGTCAGTATCAAATACCTTATCAAATCCAAGTCCACGAAGAGCTGCTACCATTTTTCCTGTAACTGCTTTAGAATCTTGCATATGGAATTCCTCTCCCAAGGCAGCTCTTATTGCAGGTGCTGTTTGAACTATTACAACTTTATTTTTATCATTCAACGCATCCCAAACACTTGATGTATTATTTACTTCCGTTAAAGCACCAGTAGGACATACAGATACGCATTGTCCACAGAAAGTACAGTTAGTCTCCATCATAGGAAGACCGAAAGCAGGCGCTACAACAGTCTCAAAACCTCTATTCATAGCAGATAAAACAGATACTGTTTGTATTTCATTACATACAGTTTCACATCTTCTGCATAGTACACATTTATCTAAATTTCTAACTATAGAATAGCTTGAGCTATCATTATTGTAAGTTGACATTTCGCCCTTGTATTTAATTTCATTAATGCCCATATCCGCAGCTAGTTTTTGAAGTTCACAATTTGTATTTTTTTCACAAAGTAAGCAGTCCTGTGGATGATCTGAAAGTAGTAACTCAACTACAGTTCTACGAGCTTTTATAGCTTTTATTGAATTTGTTTTAACCACCATACCTTGAGTAGCAAGAGTTGTACAGGAAGGTGCTAGGTTTCTTCTTCCTTCTACTTCTACCACACAAACTCTACAAGAACCAGGTTTGTTTTCTACTCCATCATGAAGGTTTAAGTGACATAGAGTAGGTATATTTATACCTAACATTTTTGCAGCCTTTAATATAGTAGTTCCTTCTTCAACTTGTATTTCTTTATTATTTATATTAAGCGTAACTAAACTCAAAATATTCACCTCTTTTATAGAATTTATTTTTTAACTATTGCATCCACCGGACATCCATTTAAGCAAGCTCCACATTTGATACACTTATTTTGATCTATAATATGAAGTTCCTTTACTTTTCCACTTATGCAGGATACAGGACAGTTTCTGGAACATTTAGTACAACCAATACATTTATTAGTAATATCAAACTTAAGAAGATTTTTACATACTCCTGAAGGACATGTTTTATCTTTAACATGAGCTTCATATTCATCCATAAAATATTTCATTGTGCTTAATATAGGATTTGGAGCTGTTTGTCCAAGTCCACATAATGAAGTGTCTTTTATAGTTTCGCCTAGTTCTTTTAATTTTTTAAGATCTTCCTCTGTACCTTGACCGTTAGTTATTTTAGTCAATATTTCAAGCAAACGTTTATTTCCAACTCTACAAGGTGTACATTTTCCGCAAGACTCTTCTACTGTAAATTCAAGATAGAACTTAGCTATGTCAACCATACAGTTATCTTCATCCATAACTATCATTCCACCAGAACCCATCATCGAACCTATAGAAGTTAAAGATTCATAATCTATAGCAATATCTAAATTTGATGCAGGAATACATCCACCAGATGGTCCACCAGTTTGTACAGCTTTAAACTTACGTCCATTCTTAATTCCGCCGCCTATATCATATATTATTTCTCTTAAAGTTGTACCCATTGGTACTTCTACAAGTCCTACATTATTTATCTTACCAGCTAAAGCAAAAACTTTAGTTCCTTTTGAAGTAGCAGTACCTATAGAACTATACCATTCCGCTCCATTAAGAATAATAGCAGGTATATTAGCCAAAGTTTCTACGTTATTAACGCAAGTAGGCTTGTTCCATAATCCACTTTCAGCAGGGAATGGAGGTTTATTTGTAGGCTCACCACGGCAGCCTTCAACAGAGTGAATTAAAGCAGTTTCTTCACCACATACAAAAGCTCCAGCACCATATCTTATATCTAAATTAAAACTAAAATCAGTTCCTAAAATATTATCTCCTAAAAGACCTAGTTCAGTTGCTTGTTCAATAGCTATTCTAAGTCTGTTAACAGCTAGAGGATATTCTGCTCTAATATATATAACTCCCTTAGAAGCACCTATAGCATAGCCTGCAATTGCCATTGCTTCAAGTACACTGTTAGGGTCTCCTTCAAGTATAGAACGATCCATAAACGCACCTGGATCTCCTTCGTCTGCATTACAAATTATATACTTTTGATCGTTTTCATAAGCTTTAGCAAACTGCCATTTCTTACCGGTAGGAAATCCACCGCCGCCTCTGCCTCTTAAACCAGAATCTATCATTAATTTAATAACATCATCTGGACTCATTTCTGTAAGAACCTTACCAAGAGCTAGATAACCTTTGCATCCTATACTTTCACTAATCTCTTCAGGGTTTATTAAGCCACAGTTTCTAAGCGCTATTCTATGCTGCTTTTTATAAAAAGACATTTCATCTTGTCTTTTAACCTTTTGTTTTATAGATGGTTCTTCGTATAATAGTCTTTCTACTGCTTCTCCATTTACCAAATGACCATTAACTATATCATAAGCATCGTCAGGAGTAACATGAACATAGAAAACGTTGTCAGGGCTAATCTTAACAATAGGCCCTTTTTCACAAAATCCAAAACAACCTGTAATTGATACAGTCACATCTTCAGCTAGTCCAGCTTTTTCTATTTCTGATCTAAGATTTGTTATTATTAAATCACTATCCGCAGATTTACAACCAGTTCCTCCACATACCGTTATATAACGCTTAGGAGAATTTGTTTCTAAAGACGACTGGCTTTCATCAGAAAAATGACTGGCTTTCAATTTCTCGGAATAAAGTTCATAAGTTTTTTCTAACTCTTTATATGAATTTATTTTATTCAAATTAAATCTCTCCTTACTCTTTATATTCATCTAAAATTTTATCTACCATTTGTTTAGTAAAATGTCCGTAAACTTTATCGTTTATTGTCACTACTGGCGCAAGTCCGCAAGCACCAACGCATCTTAATACTTGAAGAGTAAATTTACCATCCTCAGTAGTTTCACCAACTTTTATTTTTAGTTTATTTTCAAATTCGGATAAAACGTCTCCAGAACCTTTAACAAAGCACGCAGTTCCCATACATATATTCACAACATATTTACCTGTTGGTTCTTCAGTAAAGTAAGAATAGAAGGTAACAACCCCATTAACTTTAGATACAGGTATATTTAATTTTTTAGCAACAAATTTCTGCACATCTTGAGATAAGAACCCGAATAGGTTTTGAGCTTTGTGTAAAACAGTAATTAGAGCACCATTTTTATCCTCTAGATTGTCAATAAAATTACTTAGTTCATCAAAATATTGGTCTTTTGAGTTATCACAACACATAAGAATATTATACCTCCTTGTTGGTTATTTTTTTCACATTATGTTTTAATTATATCAAATCTTTTTAAAAAAATACATAGCTTTTAATTATTTATTTTGTGGCAATTTACTTAATCATAGTACAATATATAAAAATATTACTTTAATTTGTAATAATTTGTCGAATACAAACTTAATGTTATTTTTATTTTTTATATATCATACCTTGACCATATCATAACTCACATCCCCTATGAACACTATTTATGCATATGAAAGTATAATTTAATTTAGAATAACAAAAATCTACAGAACACCATATACTGTATTGTAACTATTTCAAGGAGTGCATTTAATGAATTTAGATGATTTTAGAGATTTTGACGAGGATGGTATTATCTTTTATCATCCAGACTATATCTATGAACAAGACACCGAAGATTTTCCTTTAGAGTGTCCATACAGACAGATGCCACCTTCTGCGCCTCCAAATTTTACGCCTTCACAGCCTCAATCACAACAAATTAGTACTAATCCTCTAGTTATTAATCCAGGTGCAATTAGACCTTGTCTGCATAGATTCGTATATATATGGCCAAGAAGAGGGAACGGATTCTGGACATGGATTACATTTGTAGGTCTCAGATCAATATCTGGCTTTAGGTGGACCGGAAATACTTGGAGATATTTTAGAATGAATCTGAGAGATATTAGGAGTTTCCTATGTTTTTAATATAGCGGAACAAAAATAGGAACAATAGATATTAATTCTACTGTTCCTTATCCTTGATTATATCTACTATATTATAGTTCACATACTAAATCTTAATCTTTAAAATTTCTTCTTTCAACCTTTCAGAACTGTCCTTTGATTTCTTTGCTAGTTCTAAAATATCATTAGATTTTGAAGTTATGTCTGCTACATTTTCAGCAATATGTGTTGTTCCACTAGCTCCTTCACTAGTTGCCTGTGCAACTCCATCAATTGTTTTCAATACATCTTGTATTGTAGCTAACAATTCTTCTGAAGTAGAACTAAACTCTGTAACAATGCTATCTACGAAATTTGCGTCTTCACTATATTTATCTGCAACATCAAGCATGGTTTTATAATCATTTTGTACATCATTAGATACAAAATGAAGTAATTTATTTGAACTACTTGAAAGTTCGTTAACTGATGTTGTAACTTTAGTGGCAATATTTTGTATAGCAACTACTGCATTCTTAGACCCCTCAGCTAATTTTCTAATTTCATCTGCTACTACTGAAAAACCCTTTCCCGCTTCACCTGCACGTGCTGCCTCAATACTTGCATTTAAAGCAAGTAGATTAGTCTGTTCAGTTATTTGCATTATAGTTTCAGTTAAAGAACCTATTTGTTCCACTACTTTTGTGTTTTCAATAGCTTTTTCAAGTTCTCTTTTTGATACCAACAAAATTTCAGTAGCTTTTTTCTGTGCATCATTAACTCTCTCTTTTGTATGAATCGCCCTATTGTTAATCTCTAAAACCTTAGTTGCTCCATTTTCTGAATTCTTTGCTATAGTTTCTACAGCTTTTTGGATTTCTTGTGCAGTTGCATCCATTTCTTCTGCTGAAGCCGAAGTTTCTTCCATACCTGCCGCTAATTCTTCAGTACTAGCGGATACATCTTGTATGCTACTATTTAATTGATTTATATTCTGGCCAACATTTTTCGCTACCTCTTCACAAGTATTGGCTTCATTTTCCACATTCTTGATAAGATTTTTTATTCCCTCTTGCATTAATTTTGTAGACCTTGCAAGTACCCCAATTTCATCTTTCATTATTAAATATTTTTCAGCAACTTGATGTGTTAAATCACCATTTGCTAATACATTCATATATTGTGAACATTTTTCTATAGGTTTAGATATTCTTCTACCAATATAAATTGCAATCAGTATCGATATTACTTCTCCTATAAGTATCACTAAAACAATAATATATTCCAATCTATTTAAACTCTTATAAACTTCCGAACTTGGTACCTTAATTCCTATAATTTGACCATTATCCATTCTATAGTAAGCTAATAGAGTTTGCTTTCCTTCATAATTTACTTCTGTAATTGAGGATTTGTTATTTTTCATTTCATCTGTTATATACTTATATTTTCCATTATCCATAGTGCTAAAATTATCTTTAGATGTTTTACTTTTATCAACTATAAAACTATAATCATCACTTAATAAAAACGCGTTACCCGTGTCATATATCTTTGTTGATAATATTAATTTTTCCAAATGCTCAAAGGACATATCTATACCAACTACTCCGATTAATTGATTATTAGAATATATGGGCATTGTGTATGAAATCATCTCTGTGTCACTCTCTGAAGGATCCCTATAAGGCTTTATCCATACACCTTTTTTTGCTCTAACCGCATTATAATACCATACCATATCCTTATTATCTTCTTTATAATCCGTAACTTTGTAGTAATTAGTATCAACCGAACCTTGTTTTTGCTTTTCATCATAAGTATAAGATACATCAAATCCTTGGTTTCCACTGCTTGCAAATGAAGGGTTGAAATTTATATACAATGCTATTATCCCTGTATTACTTTCTCCTAAGCTATTAATCTGGTTAGCTAAACTATTCTCATAATTATTAAAATAATTTTCATCTTTTGCCTTGGAAATATCTATGCTTCCTAATACTAACCCCCCTAACTCATTGGCAGTATTTTCAACTTTACTTGTCTGTATGGAATACTCATTTCCTCTGTTAGCTGCTATATTTAATAACTTATCTTCTACTTCACTTTTAATATTACTTGAACTTTGTACAATGCTTGTAATACCTACTATACCTGAAATTAAAACTGAACATAATAATATTCCTGTAACTATCCTAGTACTTATTTTTTTCATTGTCTTTCGTCCTCCCTTATAAGCAAAACCATTTTTCTTGTTATTATACCATTAATCTTCTATTTTAGATATTTATTGTCGAATTGTTACATAATTCGACAAATTTGCTATCTATTTTCTTTCTATACGATTAAAAAAGCCAACCGAAGTGACTCCAACAAATAAATCACTCCAACTGACTTTTTTAATTAATTAAAAATTAAATTGTTAAACCTATCAAGGTCTATATACCCCGTAACACCATTTATCGTTCCTGTATCGGTATACTGCCAACTGACACTAGGATATTGTGAAGGTTGTGGTCCATAACTTGCAATCCATGTTGGTACATTAAAATCACTATCCGCTAGATAATCATTATAAAAATGCATATCTGAATAAATTCCTATTTTATACCCTCTAGCCTGCACATAACTTATAAATTCTTTTGTGAAAGCAACAGCTTGTTGTTTATTCCAATCGCCTTCATTTTCTATATCTAACCAAAGTACAGTATCTGAATGCAATCCATTAACTGCATCTAAAAAGTGTTGTGCTTGTGCATCAGGCTGTGAATCATTGTTGGCATAATGATAATAACCAACTAAAAAGCCATACTTTGTTAGATTTGTTGCTCTATATTGTAGTAAACTGTCAGTAAAAGTTTCTCCTTGCGTTGCTTTCTGAATTACAACTTGTACACCTGATGACTTAAATTGCTGATAATCTGAAATATCGTCACCTTCATAAACATCTGCACCAGTATATGTAGACAAAGTACCTACTGTAACTAATACACTTTGACTTACAGTTTGTCCATTATCTCCAATGCAATTTACAGTTATTCTGTGAACTCCATTTGAAAATTTTGAAACGTCTAACCTGTAACTAAAACCGCTATTTACTATATTATAAGCCGGAAAAGCATTATTAACATCTGGTCTTGATATACCTGTAGTGGCAGTTCCAACCTTTTGGTCATCCACAAGTATATCCACTTCCTTGATACCCGTTATATCCAATGCCCAGCCTGATACAGAAATAGCATTATTTACGTTTTCCAAATCTCTAGGAGAATCTATACACATAATATCACTAGGTATTATTATTCTTCTACTTTCTGAATTAGTAGATCCATCATTCCCAATGACCTGTACTGTTATAGTATGAGTTCCTCCACCTATATGCGAAACATCCAAATTATAATTATATCCACTTGTCGTATTGTTGTAATTTGGAAAAGCATTATTAACATCTGGCCTTGCTATACCTGTAGTAGCAGTTCCAACCTTTTGGCCATCCACAAGTATATCCACTTCCTTTATACCTGTTATATCCAATGCCCAGCCTGCTACAGTAACAGTACTATTTACGTTTTGCAAATCTCTAGGAAAATCCATACACATAATATCGCCAGGTCTTGTTATGCTTGTACTTACTGAATTAGTAGATCCATCATTTCCAATGGCCTGTATGGTTATAGTATGAGTTCCTCCACCTATGTGTGAAACATCCAAATTATAATGATATCCACTTGTCGTATTATAATAGTCCGGAAAAACATTAGCCACATCTGGTCTTGAATCTCCAATTGAAGCTGTTCCCACCTGATTATTATCTACTAATACATTAACCTGCTTTATTCCTGAAGGATTTAAAGCCCATCCTTGTACTAATACGCTTGTACTACTTCCATTAATCATTCCGTGTGGAGTATCTATGCAAGTCATATCCGGCAAACCTTTTTGTATTTGTACATTTTTAGAATCTGTATCCCCATTAACTGCAATAAATTTCAAAGTAACATTATGATTTCCATTTGATAATGAAGATATATTTAGCGAAGCGGTATATCCACTTGTTGCATTATTTTTGTAATTTGGAAAGACGTTGGCTACATCCGGTCTTGACTGACCTAACATAGCATCCTGAACATAATTTCCATCAACATAAACCTGTATTTTAGATATTCCAGATGGATCCATTGCCCAGCCTGCTACTTTTACGCTACAGCCATATGCTTTATTTTGTTGAGGAAAATCTACGCAATCCAGTAACCCTGCACCGTTTATCTGTCTGGTTATACTTTGAGTACTTCCATAATTACCAGTGCTTACAACTTTTATAGTATGACTTCCGCTTGGCAATTGTGTTTCATCTAAAGTATAGCTGTATCCACTAGTATTTGCTCCTGAATAACCTTTAAAAGCAGCTTGAACATCTGGTCTTGATTCACCTATTTGAGCCTGTCCTTCCAAATTATTATCACAATAAATTTGAACTAATTTTACACCTGAAGGATTTAGTGCCCAGCCAGCTATCCTAATTTGATTAGTATAGTATGTGGAGGATTGTGACGGAGTATCTATATCTATCACTGGTCCTTCAGCATAAGTTGAAAAATTCCTGTATGCATAATCAGTAGTACCATTATTACCTATAGCCTCAACCGTTAGTTCATGATTGGCAGCTGATAATTTTGATACATCAAGTGCATATGAATATCCACTTGTTGATCCACCAGAATAGCTTGGAAAAGCTTTAGCTACGTCTGGCCTTGATTCACCGATAGATGCATACCCTGAAAAATTGCCATCTACTAGTATTTTAACCTGTTTAACTCCAGCATCACTTAGAGCCCATCCTACAACATTAATATTAGTTGATGATATTGCTGTACTGTAATTTACATTAGGTGTATCAATACACTCGATTGTTGGATTTGCCGCATGGCAAATTACACCATTAGTTATAAGTATGTCTGCCACTGCAAAAAACAGAGTCGTTACAATAAATCTCATTTTTTTCTTACTAATCATTTGATTCCCACCTTAATAATTATACACTGTAATGTTTTACATTTTTTTAAATATTTTTATATATGTTACCACTTCCTCCCTTTATATCCTGCCATTGAATTTATAGTACTGAATAATGAGTCATTACTGGGTCTGCATCACCTCCTTTAAATACAAATAAAATTTTAGATTTGCCTTCTATTTGTGTTTAAATATATTTTTTCATTTTATTACATTATATTTTTATTTTACCATATATATCTTTAAATTGTATATATTGTTTATAAATTGATAAAAAAAACCGGTCAAGGTGATATTCTACCCCAACCGGCTATTTAGGCATGCCTTATTTACTGTATCTTTAATATTTTACCTAGTCTAGTGTATTTTGTTTCTATTGCTCCTACCGGGCATAATTCCTGACAGCAAAAACATCTTATACATTCACTCATTTTCCATTCTGGTTGTAGCTTGCCATCTTTTTTTACCATTTTTATAACCCTTGGCTTTTCAGGGCAAACTTCCGCACACCTACTGCAACTAATGCACTTATCAGGAATAAAAGAAGGTACTGGTGCAATCATTCCTGTTAAAAACTTAGTAACCCTTGGATTAATAAAGTGAAACTCTCCACCTTTCCTGCAAAGTTTAAAATTCTCAGCTTTCATATCTTCAAATTTTTCACCAAGTATCTCTATTTCTTCAGGTAGTACTACTCCCCATTTACTATCATAGGCTTCCTTTAATACTGGAGTAGTTAGAGGATCATCATATCCTATTAATCTTACAGCTGTTGAATCTACTGCTGTTAAGCTTTTTCCCATTATAATTGTATCCATTCTATGAGGGCTACCATTTCTAGGCCCATTTCCTTCCATTGCAATGATTCCATCTAGGATTGCAAAGTTTGTATTTACTACTGTATTCAAGTCCAAAAGCATTTTACAAAAATTATTTGCTTCTGGCATTCTTGTATGCCAGCTAGCCTTACTTGTACCAGAAATACATCCAAATTGATTCTTTACCGCACCAGTATAATAGGCCATACCATGAGTTTTTAACCTTGGAAGTGTTATGACTACATCAGCTTCATAGGGTGCTTTTGCCACATTCCACGACTTACATAAAATTGAATTATCAAGTTTTACATGAACCGTTTCCTTAAAATCCTCAAACTTTACACCATATTTTTCTGCTACTTGCAAAAGTCCAGATTTTTCTGCCGCCTTTCTAGGATCACCAAACCCAGGAGAATCTCCAAAACTTATATCATTAGAATATTCTTTCACTATTCTAATAACCGCTTCAAACATGGTATAATGAGTAATAACAATAGAACCAGCCTGTTCTACACTAAGGAAGTTAGGCTTTAAAAGTACCTTACTATTTTCCGGAATGAGCTTCCTTAAATATGCATCTCCACCTAATAGTTCAAAACCTTCTCTAAGTTTTTTTTCAATTTGTTCAACTTCATATTCACTGCATTTTAATAGTGCTACTTGTTCTTTTTTCATTAATTATGATACCTCACTTTAATTTTATTCAATCACTGATGAGAGTTTACAATTTTGCTTGGTTATATTTTTATTATTCGATAACCATCGAATCGTAAAGCAATAATTAATTTTTTTATTATATCTTTTACAACCATTGTTCATGTGGGCTAAAGCTATTTCATTACTTTTTACTATTTCTAAATCCCCACACATACTTCGATTACTATCAAATTATAATGATATCTTATAACACTTTAAATAATATGTCAATAATTATAGTTTGATTTTATCATGAGTTCTGATTCATTTGAATTAGGCATATTCAAAAATGTAACCTCTATGAAATTTGATAATAATTAAACTTGATGGTGAAACAGATGAATTACTGGAATATATAGATGGAGTTATATATAATCAAGCTTCCCCATCTATCAAACATCAAAGAGTATCACATAAATTATCTCGCAATATGGACTTATTATTTTTTTCAGATGCCTTAGACCATTATATCACAGAATGGATTGAAACTTTCCGATAAAGCATATAAATGTGGATATTCTGATTTTAAATGTTTACTATAATTTAACCATTCTATACTTATTAAAACATATGCTCTTTCTATATCCACAGCAAGATGTTCATGATCCTTTTCACACAAAGTCTCTGTATCACGGTATTTAAATTCCTCACATATATGAAATATTGCTAATAAAAGATCTGTAAATGTATCGTGTTCAACTAGGTTATTATTCTCTAATAAGCCGATTAAGCATGTACGCTTTTTAAACAAGAACTCCCTAAGGTTATTAATATTATCTGCATACAGATCAATATGAAATTCAAAATTATCAATAAACTTGTATGCCTTTAAATACTGAGGATTTTCCCACTCTGCGTTGATTTTAAAATTTTTGCAATAATCACTAAATTTCGTGTCATATTTGGAGCAAATTCTTATAAAATCATTTCCAAACTCACTGAAAAATACGCCAATTATCATATTTATATTTTTCTTTAATTTTATTTTATCTCTATGATCAATAATATTATCAATTATTATTGTTGAGAAAAAATAATAAATTGGTAAAAAAGCCAATTGGCACAAAAAATCTTTTAGCAAATATATGGAATCTCTAAAAATATAATAATGTATTAGATAAATCATAAGAGAAGGAATCACAAATAACGCCAACATTATTACACTTAAATTTATTTTTTTCATAAATTCACCGATCCTTTCCTGTTGTTTGGACATATGAAAAAATAGACTAGCATATTCTTCAGTTAAATCTCATTATTTAGCCACTTTTCTAATTCAGAAATAATATCTGCATAACGTCTAATGGCGTTTATTGTTCCTATTACTTGATCAGTTCCCATCTGCTGTTCTTCGGCCTCTGTACATTCAATCCATAAAGACCGTTTTAAACTATATTCTAGCCAGCCTAACTTGCCTAAAAAGCCATTTACTAAGATAATTCTCCAATCTGCTTGTAGTGTTCCGTATCTCTTTTTATAGGCACCAATAAAAGCAAAAAATCTCTCTTTATCAATATCCCCTATTTCATTTTCAGACCAGTAGATTGCTGTTTCAGTCAATTCTTGCATAGGATTTGTATAGCCAGCTGACTCCCAATCAATAATAATAGGATCGTCTTCACTCCACATAACATTTTTAGAATCTAAATCCCTATGACTAATAACCATATCTGATGCAAGCTGTTTTACTGATTTATTTGCCTCTGCATTCCAATCGTAAAGCTTATCAATAATTTCAAGTAACAGTTTAACCCACACTGCATTATTTTCTTGTCCTTTTTGCAAATAGTAATTCCAATCTGTTAGTTGTTCTTTATCTGAACAATCATTAATTATGCCGAGTTTTGAAAAATCCGTCATATGTATATCCGCAAGAATAGCACCTATTTTTTCACAATGGACAATACTTATTTCATTAGGTTTCAAACTTTTACCGTCTACCCAATCGAACACAAGATAGAATTGCTTGTCTATTTCTTGCATGAACGTTCCATTAAATTTTTTAGCTGGAATGGCAGGTACGTTATTTAATGCAATACTTACAATTCGTTCAGAATTTATAAAGTGCTGCATTGCCACAGGTCTAAGCATTATTTTAGGATTTAATGCTTTAATTGCATACTTC
>Ga0255360_1000202_pt1 | contig 16563 bp, 14 predicted proteins | sample GFST50metaG_FD_186004 | JGI IMG/M metagenome (GOLD analysis project Ga0255360, IMG submission 186004) | Peat soil microbial communities from Stordalen Mire, Sweden - G.F.S.T50 | ecosystem: Environmental > Terrestrial > Soil > Wetlands > Peat | place: Sweden: Norrbotten County, Stordalen Mire... | reverse complement strand
ATGAAACTAGCTGATATTCAGAAGACGGTGGAAATGAGTTATAATTATGAAATGGTGAGTGTGATATGCACTAATAATATTGAAACTAGTATTGCGTCAGCCACCCTACAACCTAATTTCGTGGCTATAGAACCACCAGAACTTATAGGGTCTGGTATTCCTGTATCTCAGGCAGAACCAGAAATAGTAGAGGATACTGTAGATGCTATACATAAAATAAATACAAAAATAGGTGTTTTATGTGGTGCCGGCATTTCCACAGCAGATGACATGCAAGCAGCATTGGATCTGGGCAGTGATGGAGTTTTACTGGCTTCTGGGATTATATTAGCGGATGATCCTAAAAAAGCACTTTTTAATCTGGTAAGCAAGATTTAACTATAAGTCAAATATGGAATTTTAAGTTAGATTTGTATAATAAATCAGAATAGATTTAATAAAATTTAAGATAAATCTATCAAATAAATCTATCAAATAGCCCCTTATTCATTTTATTTTAAAAAAATTTATGGGTAGAAAAATATGTCTTTGGACTTTTATACAATCGATGACTTTGATATGGATGATAAAACTGTTCTTCTTAGAGTTGATGTAAACTCCCCTGTTGATCCTAACACGGGTCATTTATTGGACGAAACTCGAATTAGACTGCACTCAGAAACTATAGCTGAAATTTCTAGAAAAGGTGCTAAGACTGTTATACTGGCTCACCAAAGCCGACCAGGGAGAAAAGACTTTACCACGTTGAAACAGCATGCGGAAGCTCTATCTCAGATTTTGGGAAGGCCTGTAACATATGTAGATGATATATTTGGAAGCACTGCCCGTGGATTTATATCTCGAATGAGAAAAGGAGAAATTCTTCTTTTAGAGAATGTAAGATTCTACTCAGAGGAGATACTCAAAAGAGATCCTGAATTACAATCTAAAACTCATATAGTAAAAAAACTTTTACCACTAGTCGATTATTTTATAAATGATGCTTTTGCAGCATCTCACAGATCACAACCATCATTGGTGGGATTTGCCGTTAAATTACCTTCTGGCGCTGGAAGAATAATGGAAAGGGAACTTAAAGCTCTGTACAGTGCTATGGATAATGCAGAAAAGCCTTGTGTTTATGTTTTGGGAGGAGTAAAAGTAGATGACTCTATAATGGTTATGGAAAATGTTCTCAGCAATGGCAGTGCAGATTACATATTAACAACTGGATTAGTGGCTAATATATTTTTGTGGGGTGCTGGTTTTAACATAAGGAAAGAGAATCGAGAATTTATTAAGAATAAAAGTTATTGTGAGTGGGTTGAAAAATCTAAAAATTTATTAAAAGAGTTTAAAGGTAAAATTATCCTACCCCGAGATGTTGCAGTTTGTATAGGGGATAAAAGAGAAGAATTTAGAGCTGAAAATATTCCTAATAATCTAATATATGATATAGGTACGGAAACCATTAAGGAGTATGCCCAAATTATTAGAGAAGCCCGCACCCTGTTTGCAAACGGTCCTGCGGGTGTTTTTGAGAAAGAAGGTTTTAGTATTGGTACTGAAGACATTTTAAATTCCATTGCAGCTTCTTCAGGCTTTTCTATAATTGGTGGAGGACATCTGGCAGCAGCAGCTAATCAAATGGGTCTTTCTGGAATTAGTCATGTCAGTAGTGGTGGTGGAGCATCTATTAACTTACTAGCTGGAGAGAAGCTTCCCGCTGTGGAAGTTTTAAGACGGGCTAAAAGTATTCATAAAATTTGTGGGAAAAATAAATAATTTGGGGATAACGAATTAAAATAAAGACTACATTATGTATATAATTTAAATAATGTAAATTAACATTTAATATTTAAAATCTTACTAAATTATATACCACAAAGTATTTAAGCCAACATTCCCTATACCTAATATGCCTCGGTAGCTCAGTCTGGTGGAGCGCGAGACTTGTAATCTCGTGGTCGCGGGTTCAATTCCCGTCCGGGGCTCTAAACCGAGAGAAAAATATAGTTTAGAAGTTTTAGGGGACCATAGGGTAGCTTGGTCGATCCTTTGGGCTTTGGGAGCCTGAGACTCCGGTTCAAATCCGGGTGGTCCCATCCAAGTCCCGCCTTAGCTCAATTTGGCAGAGCATCGGACTGTAGATCCGAGGGTTGCTGGTTCAAGTCCGGCAGGCGGGATTCTAATTATGACCAGTGAATGAGAATTACTATGTTGAATATTATGGTATTCATCTTTCATTTCTACATTCGGATGAAACACAAAGTTTATATGTTATGATTGAATAAAGAAAAGTATTTATGCAGGAATAGTTATATCCCTTTCTACTCTCATTCTTAAGAGCTGCCCTGGTGGTGTAGGGGCTATCATGCGGGCCTGTCGAGCCCGCGACTCGGGTTCAAATCCCGGCCAGGGCGTTGTAAGAGGGCCCGTAGCTCAGTCTGGTAGAGCGCTTGGCTTTTAACCAAGTGGCCGCGGGTTCAATTCCCGTCGGGCCCGTCCTTAATTTTTTAAACTGGAGGATAAATTGTGAAGAAAGATATTTTAAAACACAAATTAGTTCCAGATCATACTATTTTGTCAAAAACAGAAGCGAATAAGGTATTAAAACAACTTAATATCCACCAAGAACAACTTCCAAAGATAAAATCTGATGACCCTGTTGTTAAAGAAATAGGTGCAAAACCGGATGACATTTTGAAAATAACACGGAAAAGTCATACTGCCGGAAAATTTGTTACTTATCGTCTGGTATTGGATTGAATTTAATTTGTATATAACATTAATACATAATTAATAAATCAGATGAATTGCTAATATTAAAATATATGTAATAATGGATATTAATCATTCTACTCTAAGTATTATATATTATTGTTTAGAATACCCAAAGAAGCTATGATTAGTTATGATTTATTTTTTGGAGGAATTTAATGGTAAAAAATGCATGGGAACTGGTTGATGCATTTTTTGATGAATACAACCTGGTAGATCACCACATCAAATCTTACAACGACTTTGTAGACCACAGAATACAAGACATAATAGATATTACAGAACCTATAGTTCTCGAACAAGGAGAATACTCTATAAAAACTGGAAAACTAGAGATCAAAAAGCCTTTCATAAAAGAAGCTGATGGATCCAAGAGTAAAGTTTATCCCACCCAAGCTAGACTCAGAAATCTAACTTATTCAGCACACATGTACTTGGAAATGGCGCTTATAAAAGGAGAAGAAGAGCAGGAAATGGAAAAAGTGTATATTGGTGAATTGCCAGTAATGTTGAAATCAAACATCTGCCATCTAAATGGACTTAATGAAACCGAAGTTGAAGAAAGTGGAGAAGATCCACAGGATCCTGGCGGATATTTCATAGTAAATGGTTCAGAAAGAGCTATTGTAACTATGGAAGAAATAGCGCCAAATAAAATCATTTTAGAACGAGTTGGTGAAAAAGAGGAAAGACGTGCCAAAGCTATTGTAACTTCGATAAAAAGTGGATTCAGAGCAAGAATTAATTTGGAATATCGAAAACCTCGTAAAAAAGGAGTTTTTCTTCGTATATCATTCCCTTACGTCCCTGGCGAAATACCCCTAGTAGTTCTGCTCAGAGCATTAGGATTGGAAACAGATAAAGACTTGGTAAGCAGTATTTCTGATGAAAATGACATACAATTCCTGCTTATAGATGACATACAGACTTCCGAAATAACTAACACTTATGATGCTGTTAAATACATTGGTAATAGGGTAGCTAAAGGAATGACGGAGGAATACAGAATTAAAAGGGCGGAAGATGTTATAGATCGTTATTTACTGCCTCATATCGGTGTTGACCCAGATAAAAGGTCAGAAAAAGCTACTTATCTTGCTGAAATGGCTGAAATGCTTTTACAAGTCATATTCGAAAAAAGAGAACCCCATGATAAGGATCATTATGCCAATAAAAGGTTGCGCGTATCCGGAGATTTAATGGAAGATCTATTCCGAGTTGCTTTCACAAGTTTAACTCGAGATATGACTTATCAACTGGAAAGAAGTTTAGCCAGAGGAAAAGAACCTTCTGTAAAGCAGGCAGTACGTTCAGATGTATTAACTGAAAACGTAAAGCATGCTATAGCTACGGGTAATTGGGTTGGTGGACGTGCTGGTGTAAGCCAACTTTTAGATAGAACTAGTTACATGGGAACTTTATCACATCTCAAGCGAGTTGTGTCACCTTTATCAAGAAGTCAACCTCACTTCGAGGCCCGTGACTTGCATCCAACTCAGTTTGGAAAAATATGTCCAAACGAGACTCCAGAGGGACCTAACTGTGGATTGGTCAAAAATTTGGCTATTTTGGCTAAAATATCCGAAGGATCAGACCCACAGGATCTAGAAGACGTCATTAAGAAAATGAAGATTGTAAATCCCATTTAATAAATTTGGAAATTTTATGAAGAATTTAATTTATTTATTTTAATACAAAATGATGTTTAAAACAGTTAAAAAATTTTATTTTTTTATAAATAATAATTAATTATTAAGATTAAAAAAAATCCTAAATCCTGTTATTGGGGGAAAATCCGTGAAGAAATCCAAAATTTATATCAATGGTAAACTCATTGGGACCTGTGAAGATCCAGAAGAGTTTCTTAGAACTATGCGAGAGAAACGGAGATCTGGCGAGGTTTCCTATGAGATGAATATAACTTATTATCCAGATACTAATGAAATCTATGTTTTCAACGATCCAGGCAGAACCAGAAGACCAGTAATAGTAGTCGAAGATGGTGAATCTGCTTTAAAAGAGGAACATATCGAAAAATTAGTTCAAGGGGAGCTTAAATGGAATGATTTAATCAATAAGGGGATAGTCGAATACTTGGACGCTGAAGAGGAAGAAAATACTTACATAGCCATGTTCGAGGATGACATTAGTAAAGATCACACTCATTTGGAGATAGATCCCTCAACAATGCTAGGTATTTGTGCTGGTATAATCCCCTACGCTAACCATAATTCATCACCCAGAAACACTATGGAAGCAGGAATGACCAAACAGGCTTTGGGTTTATATGTGTCTAATTACGGACTCCGAACTGATACAAGAGCCCATCTATTGCATCATCCTCAGGTACCAATAGTTAAAACTAAAAGTATAGACGCTACTCAATATGATAAAAGACCTTCTGGACAAAATTTCGTTGTAGCTGTAATGTCGTACGAAGGTTACAATATGGAAGATGCACTTATTCTAAATAAAGCATCTATAGAGAGAGGATTGGCTAGATCATCATTCTTCAGGTCGTATGAGGCATCAGAACGTAGATATCCTGGTGGACAGGAAGATAAATTTGAGATCCCGGAAAACATAGTACGGGGATACAGATCTGATGAAGTGTACAGGCATCTGGATGAAGATGGGATAGTAAATCCAGAAGTAAGTGTAAATTCTGGGGATGTTTTAATTGGAAAAACTTCACCACCCAGATTCTTAGAGGAAATAGATGAATTTGGAACTGTTGCTGAAAGAAGAAGAGAAACTTCAGTCACGGTTCGTCATGGTGAACACGGTACCGTAGATGCAGTTTTGCTCACAGAAACTGTGGAAGGAAGTAAATTAGCTAAAATAAGGGTTCGAGATCAACGACAGCCAGAATTTGGGGATAAATTTGCTTCAAGACACGGACAAAAAGGGGTTGTAGGACTTATAGTGTCCCCGGAGAACATGCCATTCACAGAAGATGGTGTGACAGCAGATCTCATAATAAATCCCCATGCCATACCTTCTAGGATGTCGGTGGGTCAAGTACTGGAGATGCTAGCTGGTAAAGCCGGAGCATTGGAAGGAATACGTATAGATGGTACACCATTCAGTGGAAATCATGAATTAGAGATCATGGGGCTTTTAAAAGCCAATGGCTTTGAAACAGCTGGAAGAGAGTCTCTTTACAATGGAATAACTGGTGAAAGAATAGAGGCAGAAATATTTATTGGAGTAGCATTCTATCAGAAATTGCATCACATGACGTCGGATAAGGTTTACGCCAGATCTAGAGGCCCAATACAAGTATTGACACGGCAACCTACAGAAGGAAGGGCAAGAGAGGGTGGTTTAAGATTTGGAGAGATGGAAAGGGATTGTCTAATTGCTCATGGTGCGGCCCTTGCCTTAAAAGAGAGACTTCTAGATGAATCGGATAAATATGAGGCGATCGTATGCGAATGTGGTATGATAGCAATCCACGATCGTATAAGGGATAAAAAATATTGTTCTCTCTGTGGAGATGTTGATACATTCCCAGTAGAAATTTCATACGCTTTTAAACTTTTACTGGATGAACTAAAGAGTTTATGCATATTCCCCAAACTAGTACTGAAAGATAAAGCTTAAATCATTTTTATAAAATCTTTTAAATATTTAAATTAAGTTTTAGGAATAAATAAGCAGATAACTTCGAAAAAATATTAGATTAGGATAATTTAGATAAAGAGTATAATATAAGGAGAGAATAGCTTGAAAGGAATTTTAAAGAAAATTTCCCAGATTAATTTCGGTCTACTGTCCCCCGAAGACATCAGGAAAATGTCTGTTACCAAGATTGTCACTCCAGATACCTACGACGAGGATGGATACCCTATAGAAGCCGGACTTATGGATCCCAGACTTGGTGTAATTGATCCAGGATTAAGATGCAGATCATGCGGATCCAAGGGTGGGGACTGTCAAGGACACTTTGGCCATATTAATTTGGCGAGACCAGTTATACATGTTGGTTTTGCTGATACAATCCATAAAATATTAAGATCAACATGCGCTAAATGTGGAAGGGTTCTTTTAACAGAAAGTGAAATAATTGACTACAAAGAAAAACTAGAATCCAAATTACAAAACCAAGAAAGTATAACTACCATAATAAAAGAAATTTACACTGTTGCCCGCAGAGACAAATGTCCTCACTGTGATGAAGAGAAGGAAGAAATCAAGATAGACAAACCCATATCTATTGTAGAAGGAAACTATAAGCTTACTTCTTCTGAGGTTAGGGAAAGATTAGAGAGAATTCAGGAACAAGATTATCTATTTGTGGGAGTAAATCCCGAGGTTGCAAAACCGGAATGGATGATTTTAACAGTATTACCAGTTCCTCCAGTCACTGTAAGACCGTCTATCACCTTAGAGACGGGGGAACGTTCTGAGGATGATTTGACACATAAATTAGTTGATATTCTCAGGATAAATCAAAGATTAAAAGAGAATATGGAGGCTGGAGCACCACAATTAATTGTAGAGGATCTATGGGAGCTCCTACAATACCATGTCACAACTTACTTTGATAATGAGGCTTCTGGAGTCCCACCTGCCCGACATAGATCCGGAAGACCACTTAAGACACTGGCTCAACGTTTAAAAGGTAAAGAAGGTAGGTTTAGAAGTAATTTATCAGGTAAAAGAGTTAATTTTTCTGCCCGAACAGTTATATCTCCTGATCCTAATATAAGTATCAATGAAGTAGGTGTTCCTAAAATGATAGCTACTGAAGTAACAGTACCAGTTTACGTTACTAAATGGAACATTGAACAAATGAAAGAACATATTCAAACCGGTCCTAAAGAACATCCTGGCGCCAATTATGTTATACGACCCGATCAGAGGAAGATTAGAGTTTATGATGAGACTAAAGAGGCCATTATTGAGAAGTTAGAGCCAGGTTATATTGTAGAAAGACATTTAAAGGATGGAGATATTGTATTATTTAATCGACAGCCCTCTCTGCATAGGATGTCCATGATGGCTCATGAAGTAAAAGTTTTACCACATAAAACATTCCGATTGAATTTATGTGTATGCCCACCATACAATGCTGACTTTGACGGTGACGAGATGAACATGCATGTCTTCCAAACTGAAGAATCGCGTGCCGAGGCAAAATCCCTCATGAGAGTGCAGGAACACATCCTTTCCCCAAGATTCGGTGGACCCATCATTGGGGGCATTCATGATCATATATCTGGTGCTTATCTTCTTACTAGATTAGGGTCTGTTTTTAAGGAAGAAGAAGTTCTTCAAATGCTTAAAAAATCTAATATACCATTCCCAAAAAGACAAAAAGGTGATTCTTGGACTGGTAAAGAGATTTTCAGTCTTCTATTACCTGAAAGTCTTAATATGGTTTACAAGGCGGAAATTTGCAGGAAATGTGATGAATGTTTGCGTCAAGAATGTAAAAATGATGCTTATGTTGTTATAGAAAATGGACAGCTTAAAACAGGTGCAATAGATGAAAGAGCATATGGGGCATTTTCTGGAAAAATTTTAGATTCTATAGTTAAAGATTACGGCACAGATAAAGCCCGGGAATTCCTGGATTCAGCCACCAAACTAGCTATATCCTGTATAATGAAGAGAGGGTTCACTACTAGCACAGCCGATGAGGAAATTCCTCGTGAAGCTAAGGATCGTATTGAAGAACTCTTAAGTAAAGCTGAGTCCAGAGTAGAACAACTTATCGATGCTTTCCATAATGATGAATTGGAATCATTACCTGGCAGAAGCCTCCGTGAAACCTTGGAAATGAAGATCATGCAGGTCCTGGGGGAAGCTAGGGATAAATCAGGTGAAATAGCTGAAAGTTACTTTGGAATGGATAATCATGCAGTTATAATGGCCCTTACGGGTGCTCGAGGATCTATGCTTAACCTAACCCAGATTGCCGCATGTGTTGGTCAGCAATCTGTTAGAGGTGGAAGGATAGAGCGGGGTTATAGTAACAGAACCCTACCTCATTTCAGAGAAGGTGAATTAGGAGCTAAAGCCAGTGGATTTGTACATTCCAGTTATAAACGAGGATTAGATCCTTTAGAATTCTTTTTCCATGCTATGGGTGGAAGAGAAGGACTGGTAGATACGGCTATTCGTACAGCGCAGAGTGGTTACATGCAAAGAAGACTAGTTAATGCTTTGCAGGATTTGAGTGTACAGCCAGATGGTACTGTCATGGACAATCGTGGAATAGTAATCCAAACTAAATATGGTGAAGATGGAGTAGACCCTGCTAAGAGTGATTACGGGAAAGTAGCAGATATTGATAGATTAATAGATGAAATGAGGATAAAATCCAAAGCAGGAAAATAGATCTAGACATTTTAAAAATAAAATTTTAAAACTTCATTTATCCTCTTTTTAATAATTATTATAGAATTAGATAATTTATGATAAATGTATAATAAAAATAAGATTAAAGGTACTGGGTGGTTTTGTGGATATTAAAAAGGTAGCGAGTGTTGTGAAGAAGAAAAAGGCAGACTTTCCAGATAGTATTATAGAAGAGATAGCTGAAGCATCAGAAAGACATGACCTAAAGGTTAAAGAACTAGAAAAACTAGTTGATGAGATAAAAAAAGCCTATGATCGCGCTGAAGTGGAGAAAGGTGAGGCAGTAGGCACGGTGGCAGCCCAATCAGTGGGAGAACCCGGTACTCAGATGACCATGCGTACTTTTCACTACGCAGGAGTGGCGGAATTAAACGTTACACTAGGTCTACCGAGACTCATTGAGATTGTAGACGCTCGTAAAAAAATATCAACCCCTACTATGGCCATATATTTTGAAGAAGAATATGGAACTAACGAGGAATTCGTGCGTAGAATTGCTAACCGTATTGGTAAAATTGTATTAAATGACATTATAAAAGATTTTAATGTTAACTATGCTACCATGAGTATGACGATAGAGATTGATGAAGATAAAATTACTGATAAAAGATTAGAGTATGATGAAATTATAGCTAAGATAGAAAAAGCTTTTAAAAGGGTAGAAATAAATAAAAACCTACTGAGTTTTGAACCTACAATTTCTGAATCCAAACATGCCATAAGAGAACTTAGACTTTTAGCTGATAAAGTTCGCGATCTACAGATAAGTGGTGTTAAAAACATCGGAAAGGTCGTTATAAGCAAAGAGGGTTCGGAGTGGGTAATACACACCGAAGGATCAAACCTTGGTGCCGTCCTTAAGATGGAGGGTGTAAATAAGACTAAAACCAGCACTAATGATATTCATGAAGTAGAGAAGGTTCTGGGAATCGAAGCAGGTAGAAATGCCATTATCCATGAAGCCCAGACTACCATGGAAGAGCAAGGTTTAACCGTGGACGTAAGGCACATCATGCTGGTAGCGGATATGATGACTGCTGATGGATCGGTAAAATCCATAGGGAGACATGGTATAAGTGGTGAAAAAGCCAGTGTTCTAGCCAGAGCATCCTTTGAAGAGACTGGTAAACACCTTTTAAGAGCCAGCATCAGAGGGGAGATTGATCATCTCACTGGTATAATTGAAAATATTATCATAGGTCAGCCAATACCATTAGGTACAGGATCTGTTGGTGTTGTTATGAAAGATAGAGATTAGGAGGCAGTTGATGGATATAGATAGAGGAATTAGAGTAGCCGTAGATACAGGAAATGTTACTTTGGGGTCTGATAAATCAGTCCAGGGAATTAAACTTGGAAAAGGGAAACTGGTGATCATAGCCCAAAACTGTCCTGTTGATATACAGGAAGATGTAATGCATTACTCCAAATTATCTGATATTCCGGTTCATGATTATGAAGGCACAAGCTTAGAACTTGGATCAGTATGTGGTAAGCCATTCACCGTGGCTACTCTTATAATAAAAGATCCAGGAGACTCCAACATATTGGAGATCATGGGGTAGTTTCAGTGACGATAAAATTTGCAACCAACGAAATAAGATACATTGCACTCTTTGAGAGCATGACCGGTGCAACAGTTAAAGATTGTTTAGTAGATGATGAGCATGGTAAATTAACTTTCCTAGTAAAAAAGGGAGATATGGGATTGGCCATTGGAAAAAGAGGAAGTACTGTGGCTAAAGTCCAGAAAACCGTAGATAAAGGTGTAGAAGTAATAGAACATTCTGATGATCCAGTGGAATTCTTATCTAACATCATGGCACCCGCTAAAATCAGAAGTATTAGAATACTCCAAAAGGAGAACGGAGAAAAAATCGCTACTTTAGAAACAGACCCTCGAAATAAAAGGACGGCCATTGGAAAAGGCGGTCAAAACATAGAAAGAGCTAGAATATTAGCCAAAAGACAACATAACATAAATAATATCGTTATAAAATAACTATTAAAAAAAATAAATTAATTCTAGAATCATATTAATCTTCACGATATTAATAATTAAGAATTAAATTATAAAGAAATAGAAGCAAATTCGGAATTTAACTATTTATGTTGATTAGGAGGAATTTCATTGCCAGGACTCTTTGCAGCAAAAAAGCTTAAAAAAAACAGACAAAACTTCAGATGGAAAGACACTCATTACAAGAGAAAAGAATTAAGATTAGATGTTAAAGCAGACCCTTTAGAGGGTGCACCTCAGGCCAGGGGAATAGTAATTGAAAAAGTGGGTATAGAGGCTAAACAGCCGAATTCTGCTATCAGAAAATGTGTTCGAGTGCAGCTTATAAAAAATGGTAAACAATTAACTGCATTCGCCCCTGGAGATGGTGCTATTGGATTTATAGATGAGCACGACGAAGTCATGATAGAAGGAATAGGTGGACCATCAGGAAGGTCTATGGGAGACATTCCTGGTGTTAGATGGAAGGTTACTAAGGTTAACAATGTCGCCCTTGAGGAAATGGTTAAAGGTAAAATAGAAAAACCAGTCAGATAAAACCACAAAGTATGAAAAGAGGTAATTTTTATGAGTTTCAAAGTCTTCGATAAATGGGATTTAGAAGAAGTTAAGGTGGAGGACATGGGCTTAATGAATTATATTTGCCTAGAAGAAATATTAGTCCCTCACACCCTAGGAAGACATGTTAAAAGACAGTTTGCAAAATCACGAGTTTCCATAGTAGAAAGACTCATGAATAAGATCATGAGGACTCAGAGAAACTCAGGTAAGAAGAACAAAGCTTACAACATCGTCAAAGGTTCCATGGATATTATAAACCAGAGATCTAAGCAGAATCCCCTACAAATATTAGTAAAAGCAGTGGAAAACACAGCTCCTCGTGAAGAAACCACTAGGATAAAATATGGTGGAATCGGATACCAAGTAGCGGTAGATATTGCCCCACAAAGAAGAGTCGATCTATCTCTAGGTTTTTTAACCAGAGGAACCATGCAATCATCCTTTAAAAGGAAAAGATCAATGGAAGAATGTCTGGCTGATGAACTGCTCTATGCAGCAGAATCTGACTCCAGAAGCTTCGCTATTCAGAAGAAAGAAGAAAAAGAAAGAGTTGCTAGATCTGCACATTAATTCCGATATAGTTTTTAATGATATAAGAACTTAGGAATTATTATTCACATAAAATAATAATCAAGCAATCCATTTTTCATAGTTATTCAGGTGATTTTAGTGAGTAGACGTACTAAAATGATTAATAAAATTAAAGAACTGATGTATGACCCAAAACACATCAGGAATATCGGTATTGTGGCTCATATAGACCATGGGAAAACCACATTATCCGACAACCTATTGGCAGGTGCAGGGATGATATCTGCAGAACTTGCAGGAGATCAATTATACTTGGACTTCGATGAACAGGAACAAGCCAGAGGTATAACAATAGATGCCGCCAATGTATCCATGGTTCACAAATACAAGGATCATGAATATCTTATAAACCTTATAGATACTCCTGGACACGTTGACTTCGGTGGAGACGTAACACGTGCCATGAGGGCCGTTGATGGAGCAGTAGTAGTAATTTGCGCAGTGGAAGGCATCATGCCTCAAACTGAAACCGTGTTAAGACAGGCACTTAAAGAAAATGTAAGACCAGTACTATTCATAAATAAAGTGGATCGTCTATTAAACGAGCTTAAACTCGACGCAAATGAACTTCAGCAACGTTTCATCAAAATCATAGCAAGTGCAAATAAACTAATAGATTCAATGGCTCCTGAGGAGTTCAAAAAAAATTGGCAAGCTAGAGTGGAGGATGGAAGCGTTGCATTTGGATCAGCCTACCACAACTGGGCCATAAATGTGTCGGTTATGCAGAAAACTGGCATAACATTCACAGACATTTATGATTACTGTAAATCTGATAATCAAAAAGAATTAGCTGAAAAAGTTCCATTACACCAAGTACTACTTGGAATGGTAGTAGAACACTTGCCCAGCCCTGACGTGGCTCAAAGATACAGAGTACCTAATATCTGGTCTGGAGACATAGAAAGTGAAGAAGGACAAGGCATGATTAACACCAGACCAGATTCACCTCTAGCTGTGATGGTAACAAATGTAAGTATAGACAAGCACGCGGGAGAAATCGCCACTGGAAGAGTTTACGGAGGAACTATAGAAAAAGGTAGAGAAATCTACTTTGTAGGATCAATGGGTAAAGCCCGAACTCAACAAGTAGGGGTTTATATGGGCCCTGAACGTGTCAATACTGATAAAGTTCCTGCTGGGAATATAGTGGCAATAACAGGTGCTAGAAATGCGGTGGCTGGTGAAACAATTACTAGTTACGGTAATAAAATCAGTCCCTTCGAGAGTATAGAGCACATCTCAGAACCAGTAGTTACCGTAGCAGTGGAAGCTAAAAACACTAAAGACCTCCCTAAACTTATAGAAGTTTTAAGACAGGTTGGTAAGGAAGATCCTACTGTAAGGGTAGAAATCAATGAAGAGACAGGTGAACATCTCATATCTGGTATGGGTGAACTCCATCTGGAAATTATAACTTACCGTATCGACGAGAAAGGTGTGGAAATAGAGACATCTGAGCCTATAGTAGTGTACCGAGAGACTATTGCAGGTAAAGCAGGCCCCGTAGAAGGAAAATCACCGAATAAGCATAACAAATTCTATATTGAAATAGAACCATTAGAAGACTCCATTTTCCAATCCATTCTAGAAGGAGATATCAAAGAAGGTAGAGTTAAAGGTAAAGAACTTGCCTCCAAATTCACGGAAGCAGGACTTACTAAAGATGAAGCTAAAAAAGTTTGGGACGTTTATAAAAGGTCACTCTTCATAAATATGACTCGTGGTATCCAGTATTTAGATGAGATAAAAGAATTACTCCTAGAAGGATTTGAAAGTGCCATGGATGATGGACCAATTGCCCGTGAAAAAGTTATGGGAATTAAGATCCTCCTGAAGGATGCTAAAATCCACGAGGACGCAGTTCACCGAGGACCAGCCCAAGTTCTTCCAGCCATAAGAAAGGCAGTTTACGGTGCTATTATGTTAGCCCAACCCACCCTACTAGAACCTATACAGAAAGTTTTCATCAACGTACCACAAGATTATATGGGTGCAGCAACTAGGGAAATACAGAATAGAAGAGGACAAATAGTAGACATGTCACAGGAAGGGGACATGGCCACAGTGGAATCTAAAGTACCGGTGGCAGAGATGTTTGGATTTGCTGGAGACATCCGATCTGCTGCTGAAGGCAGATGTTTATGGTCCACTGAAAGCGCTGGCTTTGAAAGATTACCGAAAGAGCTTCAGAAAATCATAATAAGAGAGATAAGAGAAAGGAAAGGATTAAGTCCTGAACCATATGGTCCAGATCATTATTTGGGTTGAATCTTATTTGACGATAATTCATAATTTTAACTAACATGAAGTTTAAGTTAGCTTTAAATATCTAATCAGATAACTTAAATAAAATCAAGAAAAATCAAACTGATAAAAATGAATAGAATTGAATGGAGGTATATTAAATGGCAAAACAGAAAGAACATATGAATTTAGCATTCATTGGACACGTTGACCATGGTAAATCCACACTTGTTGGACATTTGCTGCTTCAATCCGGTGTTATAGCGGAGCAGCAGCTATCGAAAGGAGAAAACAAGTTTAGATTTGTTATGGACAAGCTCCAAGAAGAAAGAGAGAGAGGGGTTACTATAGATTTAGCTCACGCGAAATTTGAAACCCCAAAATATGAATTCACGATTGTGGATTGCCCAGGACACCGGGATTTCGTTAAAAATATGATTACTGGAGCATCCCAAGCAGATGCGGCGGTATTAGTAGTAGCCATAGATGATGGTGTAATGCCTCAGACTAAAGAACACGCTTTTCTAGCAAGGACATTGGGAATTAGCCAGTTAATTGTCGCTATAAACAAAATGGACCTAGTAAAATATGATGAAGCAAAATTCAACGCACTTAAAGATGATGTATCTGCTCTAATAAGAACTGTGGCTTATAAACCAAAAGAGATAGATTTCATACCAATTTCTGCCTTTGAAGGAGATAATATAACTAAAGCAAGTGAAAACACCAAATGGTATAAAGGCCCTAGCTTAGTAGAAGCACTGCAGAAACTCTCTCCACCTGATAAACCAACTAAATTACCACTAAGAGTTCCAGTACAGGATGTTTACTCCATCACTGGTGTGGGAACTGTACCTGTAGGTCGAGTGGAAACCGGTGTTATGAAGAGAGGAGACAACGTTATATTCGAACCCCCAGGCGCAAGCGGTGAAGTAAAATCCATAGAAATGCATCATGAAATGCTGGAACAGGCAGAACCCGGAGACAATGTAGGTTTCAACGTACGGGGTGTAGGTAAAAATGATATCCGAAGAGGAGATGTTGCAGGACACACCAAGAATCCACCATCAGTTGCTAAAGAATTCACAGCACAAATCGTGGTTTTACAGCACCCGGGAGTTATCACTGTAGGTTACACTCCAGTATTCCACTGTCACACAGCCCAAGTGGCCTGTACTTTCATGGAACTCCAGAAAAAACTGGACCCTGCCACAGGACAAATCAAAGAAGAAAATCCTGACTTCCTAAAAACTGGTGACGCTGCATTCGTGGTAGTGAAACCAACGAAACCTATGGTAATTGAGAAAATCAAGGATATTCCTCACATGGGCAGATTCGCTATACGTGATATGGGACAGACGGTAGCTGCTGGAATGTGCATTGACTTAGTACTAGCAAAATAGAATAATGAATTATAATCAGGGAGAAAGTAGAATTTCATATAACTTCTACTGACTTCCATTTTATTTTTTTAATGGAGGATTTAAATGAACAAAGCCAGAATAAAACTTACCGGCACTGACCCAGAAAAACTTGCCTATGTATGTGACCAGCTCAAAAGAATAGCAGAAAGAACAGGCGTAGACTTATCAGGACCCATACCACTACCCACCAAAAAACTAGTTGTTCCAACACGTAAATCACCTGATGGGGAAGGAAAAGCCACATGGGAAAAATGGGAACTCCGAATCCACAAAAGACTCGTAGGAATCGAAGCAGATGAACGAGCCATGCGACAAGTTATGAAAGTCAACGTGCCTGACAACGTAAGCATAGAAATCGAACTCAAAAGCTAAAATATTTTAACTCTTTTTTTTCATTAAAAGTAACAGTTATTATTTTTTAATTTGCCGGGATAGCCTAGCCAGGGAAGGCGCAGGACTTGAGATCCTGTGGAGCTTTGCTCCACCTGGGTTCAAATCCCAGTCCCGGCGTTTATTACTACTTTTTTTCTTTAAATAGGTCTTATTTTAATAGGACATTATATCATTATTTAATCTAGTATAAATGAACAC
>Ga0255360_1000199_pt1 | contig 16773 bp, 9 predicted proteins | sample GFST50metaG_FD_186004 | JGI IMG/M metagenome (GOLD analysis project Ga0255360, IMG submission 186004) | Peat soil microbial communities from Stordalen Mire, Sweden - G.F.S.T50 | ecosystem: Environmental > Terrestrial > Soil > Wetlands > Peat | place: Sweden: Norrbotten County, Stordalen Mire... | reverse complement strand
ACCTTAGATGTTGAATCTACTTCATATAAATCTACATATTGGTTTGTTGTTGGATTTACTCCTGTTATATCACTTCCTGATGTGTATGCTGTTGCTCCTGTTGGTAGTGCTGCTCCTTGCACTGGTAGTGATGCTAACGCCGAACCTCCTACAACAACATAGAATTTATCCCCTGATATATTTGCTGTCAATGTTGCTTTTGTTGATCCTGCTGTTACGCCTGGTGCTACTACTGGTGCTGTTTTAAATACTGGTGCTGTTATATTTGCTCCACTTAATGTTATTTCTTTAAATGCAGCAATTTTTCCTGAGCTGTCTAGCTCATATATATCTACATATTTGTTTGTTGTTTCATCTACTCCTGTTAAATCTGTTGCTGATGTATACAATGTTCCTGTTGTTGGTACTGTACCACCTAATACTGGTAATGTTGCTAGCTTAGTGCTTGCTACTACTACCTTAAAAGTATCTCCTGTTACATTTGGTGCTAATGTTAAATTTGTACTTCCTGCTGCTGTTCCAACAGCTATAGTTGGTGCTGTTGTTATTGCTGGCGCTGTTATTTGACTCGCCGTTAATGTTATTTCTTTAAATGCTACAACCTTAGATGTTGAATCTACTTCATATAAATCTACATATTTATCTGTTGTTGGATCTACTCCTGTTATATCACTTCCTGATGTGTATGCTGTTGCTCCTGTTGGTAGTGCTGCTCCTTGAGCTGGCACAGAACCTAATGCCGAAGTTGCTTTAACTATTTCAAATTTATCCCCCGAATTAACAGGTGTTACAGTCAATTTTGTACTTCCAGCAGATATTCCTGGAGCAATGGCTAAGGATGCTGCGTCAACTACTTGATATTGAGTCACTAGCCCAATTGTAAACACAGCGCAAAGTACAATCCCCCCTTTAAGACATAATTTCTTAAATTTTAAATCTCCAATCATAATTACTTCCTCCTCATAAACTTTATAATTCTACGTACTTTTTGTACATACAATTCATTTTAAAACAATGTTAGTTTTTTGCTAAAATGCAACAATAAATATCATTTTACAACATAAATTCAATTTCAATTATAATTAAATTCAAGCAAAATAATAATCTATAGTTTTGTATCGACATTATTTTTAATTACTTTAGCATCTTTTAGATATATTTTGACATTTTGCTACATATTTCGTTGATAAAAATCACCAATTGTAAATGTAATGTATATTTATTTACAAAATTTAAATTATGCGGTAACAAAAAGAGAACCGCCATTTCTGGCGATTCCCTCTTATCTTGCGTTTTATGTCTTTTACTTACTTTTTTTCAGATGCCTTATTTCTAAATCCTTTTCCCTTTCCTACAGTTCTCCCTATACCTTGAATCTTTCCTGTAATACAACCTCTACAGTGAGCTGGTGTGTCATTAATACAAATTTTCCCAGGATAAAGAGCATATAATTTTCTATACTCTCCTTCTGTAATGTTTGGCATAACTACGTTGGCACCTGATTGAAGAGCTATGATTCTTCCGTTCTTATCTAAAGTTTCCATAGCTGTAGTTGCAGGAATGTTAATGTCTTTTAATAAAATTCTTATAAGAGCCATTACTTTAAGACTTAGATGAAAATCTCCACTGTTAGCATCCTTTAAAGGTGTATCTGCATTTGGAATAAAGGGTCCTATTCCAATCATATCCGCTCCTATTTCTTTAAAGAATAGTATATCATCTGCAATAGATTCAATAGTTTGGTTTGGTAGACCCACAAGTGATCCACTTCCAACCTCATATCCTAATTTTTTCAAATCTCTAAGACACCTTTTTCTATCTTCATGACTCATCCCTGGATCCATGGCATCATAAAGTTTTTTGTCAGTGGTTTCTATTCTTATTAAATATCTATCAGCACCGGCTTCTCTATAGGCTTTATATTCTTCAAAAGTCTTTTCACCAACACTTACTGTAACCGCTACATTAAGCTTTTTAATATTACTGATTATATATTTCATTTTATCTATTGTATAAAAATCGTCTTCCCCTGATTGTAATACAATGGTTCTATATCCATAATGTACTCCTTTTTTTGCTAGCTCTATTATATCATCTGGCATCAATCTGTATCTTTCAATATTTTTGTTTCCTGAGCGGAGTCCGCAGTACATACAGTTTCTTTTGCATATATTGGAAAATTCAATCAATCCTCTTAATTGAACTTCATCTCCCATATATTTTTTTCTTACTCTGTCAGCTGCCTTATATAAAACTTCGTTGCATTCATTATCGTATAAAATATCTATTATTTCTTCTCTTGTTAAACTATTTGTAGCTTCTGCCTTCTCTATGTTTTCAATAATTTTATTCATATGTTACCTCCTATAAACTCTCATGTGATAAAACTTGTATTGTTGGTGAAACAAGCACTTTATTTATTGTTTTATAGATTTCATCTTCTGTTATATTTTCAAAATTTTCTTCTTTATAAATCCTTTGCTCTCCATACATAATTTCACTTGTAGCCAGTTCTTTGCTTAACTCTATAGACTTTTCAATTTTTAGTTCTCTTTTAAGCTTTATTGCATTAACTGCTTTATTTATTTCACTTTCTGTAAACATATCTTTAAAACTACTTATATTAGTAATTAAATTATTGGTTATTTCAATAGCTTTTTCTATATTTTCATTTGATGTTCCCATGCATATAGTAAAAAGTTTGATTCCAGCTTCATTTTTAATATAACTATATACCTCGTAGGAAAGACCATTTTCTGTCCTTATTTTATCGTATAATATACTGCTTGTGCCTTCTCCAAACTTAAGATTGAATATGTTTAAAGCTGCAAGTCCCCTATGGTCTAATTTGTCAATAGAAAAACAATACTGTATTTTAGCACCCTCAATTCCAGCCTTATTTTTAATAAATTTACCTGCATTATTTATTTCATAAAAATCTTGTTTGATTTGTGACTTTTCTGTTTCCCAATTTTCAAAATACTTATTGACGATATTTTGTACCGTATTAAAATCTAATGATGAAACCACACTTATAACACAATTGTCAGGAGTATAAAACCTATTGTAAAAGCTTTTTATATTTTCCATAGTAAAATCTCTTATACTTTCTTCTTCCCCAATTATACAAGTATTTATTCTTCTGTTTTTAAAGGCATTTTTAAGCATCTCATCTTCACACAGCTGAAAACTATCATCTTTCCATTCTCTTAGCTCTTCACATATAATGTCTATTTCTTCCTTAAAGCCTTTTGTTGAAAATGCTGGATGTAATATTATATCTGCATAGATTTCAAAACCCTTCTCAAAGTTTTCACTTAGTGTGGTTCCATAATAAATTGAATACGGAAAATTAGTCATGGCATTATTAAAGCCAAAAACCTCATCTAAAGCCTTATTTATTTGTATTTCATTTCTTTTATTCGTTCCCTTAAAAATCATGTGTTCCACTACGTGTGCAAGCCCTAGTTCATCTTTATTTTCCATAAGTGCACCAGCTTTAAACCCAATACAAAATGAAGTAATATAATTTTTTCTATTTTCATATATAAGTTTTATTCCATTTTTAATATTTAATATTTTCATAAACACCACCATACAAAATCATAGCACAAAGTATAACCGTTTTTCTATAATTTTTATAAAAAACACTGCTAACTCAAAATTTAAATTAGCAGTGTTTTTTATGCCTTACTCATTAATTATATATGGTAAAGTTGTTAATGCTATATTTCTTCTCTTTAATAGATTACTTTTAATGAATAATGATGTTTGATTATGAAGAATGTTTTGCCACCATTTTTTAACAACAAACTGAGGCATTACAACAGTTATCGTATCACCAGGCATTACAACAAATTCTTCTGACTCTATGAATTTTACAAGAGGTCCTATCAAATTCCTGTAAGGGGACTTCTTTACAACTATAGGAATGTCGATTCCGTATTCTTCCCATCTTTCAAGTAATTTTTCAGTAGCCTCATCATCTACAGAAACATGAAAAATGATAATATCTTCGGTAAGGCTTTTTGCATAATTATAAGATTTTAAGAATGTCTTATTTAATGAGTCAATAGGTATAATCATATAATTTTTTTGTTTTTCATAATTAATAGCTTTTGGTTTTTCAGTAATGTCAAGTTTTAACTCATCTGCAACTATATTGTAGTGAATTTTTACTCTAACCATTAAAAACACTAAAAGCGGTATCAATATGCATACAATCCAAGCACCTTCCCAAAATTTAGTTATTGCAAGCACCATTGTTGCTACAAAAGATAACAACGCACCTATTCCATTAATTAATGCTTTATGCCTCCAAGAACCTTTTTTTGTCCTAAACCATCTTAACACCATACCTGTTTGAGCTAAAGTAAAGGACACAAAAACACCAACTGCATAAAGCGGTAATAAATCATGAGTATCGCCATTAAAATATACAAGAAGTATAATTGCTGCTAAGGATAAAAACATTATACCATTTGAATAGCCAAGTCTTGATCCCCTTTTTGTAAACTGTCTTGGAACATATCCATCTTTTGCAATAATTGAAAGTAAAAGCGGCAATCCATTATATGAAGTATTTGCAGCCATAATCAATATTAAGGCTGTAGTTGCTTGAACAATATAGAACATGATGGATCCCTGCCCAAATATTTGAATTGCAAGTTGTGCTATTACCGTTATATCAGGTCTAAATATTGCCTTGTATATTGCAGAAAGATATGACATACCTCCAAACAATACAAATGCAACAATACCTAATAGCAGCAATACAATTTTTGCATTTTTTTGTGAGGGCTCTTTAAAACTAGGTATTCCATTACTTACTGCTTCAACTCCTGTAAGTGCAGTACATCCAGCTGCAAAAGCCCTTAAAAATACAAGTAATGAAAGTGTATTTGTAAAGTTTGGTATTGCGTAAAGCGGCTTAGGATGAATTCCTAATATGTTATATTTAACAAATCCACATACAATCATTATAACCATAACACAAATAAATAAATAAGGTGGTATAGCAAATGCTTTAGCTGATTCGCTAATACCTCTTAAATTTCCTATAGTCATTATAATTATTAACACAATACATATTATTACAGTGTAGGGCAATAAACTAGGAAATGCTGACGTAATAGCTGCTGCGCCTGCCGAAATACTAACTGCAACAGTTAAAATATAATCAATACATAGAGCTGCTGCTGCTATTAAACTTGGAGTTACTCCTAAGTTGTCCTGTGCAACTATATAGGCTCCTCCTCCATTTGGATAGCAGTCAATAACTTGTCTATAAGAAAATACAAGCACAAATAACAGAAATATAATCATTAAAACTGCATGAATCATATCAGTGAATGCCATAAAGCCTACTGCCGGTATAAGTACCCAAAGTATTTCTTGTCCTGCATATGCTACTGATGAAATAGCATCACTAGACAATACAGGAAGACCCCAGAATACATTAAATTTTTCGGACTTTAATTGCTCTGTTTTAAGAGCTTTTCCAATTAAAAGTTTTTTTACACTATCAAACATAAGTACACCTCTAGTAAATATTTTACTTTATAAACATTAATTGATTATATCTTACAAAAATTTATATTACAATTTCTAAAACGTCCATATTTCGTCCAAAAATAATATCTCCATCGTTTACACAAAATTAATCACTAATTTAATCATTGTATCTTTATTTTTCTCTATTTTACTTTATTTTCCAAAAACTCAAGCATCATTCCAGCTTTTAATTCATTTGCCTTTTTAACATTACTCAGTTTTTCTACCAGTTTCAATGCAAAGTAAATTGAAGTCGCTGGTCCTCTACTTGTAATAATGTTATTGTCCTCTGCAACAATTTTTTCAACGTAATTACAATCACTAAGTTCAGTATCTGGATAAGAAGTTATTTCTTTTCCCTTAATTATTCCTGCTGCGCTAAGGACCATTGGCGCAGCACATATAGCTGCTACTATTTTACCTTCCTCATGAAATTTTCTAACAATACTAAGGACTCCTTCATTTTCTTTTAAGTTCTTAGAACCAGGCATACCTCCTGGCAAAACAACACCATTATAGTCATCCTCATTTATATCTTTCATTACTTTATCACATTTTACTTCTATTCCATGTGAACCTTTAACGCTTATGTCAGTAATGCTGCACATATCACATTTTATATCAGCCCTTCTAAGCACATCTACCACTGTTAGGGCTTCTATTTCTTCAAAGCCCTCAGCTAAAAATAATAATACCTTTGACATTTTTCCCATCTCCCTATTTAAGCTTAATTTCCTTAATGAAATTATCCAGCACCACAAGCATTACATTTTTACCTCTTCCAGCCCTATTTTGAGCTTTAATTTCCTCTACTGGAATTGTTTTAACTTCTTTTTCTTTGGACTTTAATAGAATTTCTTTATATTGCCCATTATATAAAAATGCATAGCAAACTTCATCTTCTTCACCTAAACTTATGCCTGTGACACCAGAGGCTATTTTGCCCATATAATTTATTGTACTTGCTTTAAATCTAATACTCATTGCCTTTTTTGTAATAATAATAACATCACTGTCAACTTCATTGCTTGAAAAATCAACGTTTATAATTTCATCGTCTTCACTTCTGAATTTATAGGTTATTGCACTAGCGTAATCACCGTTAAATTCATTAAGCTTTGACTTTTTCACAAAGCCTTTTTTAGTAAAGAAATATATATCTTCACAATTATTATAATCATTAAAAGAAATAATATTTAGTATTTTTTCATTTTCTTTATTAAAATCATCATTAATTTTCTCTAGGTCTACTCCATCTTCTTTTAGGTTTTCTAACAAACAAGCTGATAAGCTAAGTACCTTTCCTGAACTGGTAAATAATAAAATTGTACTTTCTACATCCACTTTGCATTCTTTAAATCCGTTACTATGCTTAGCTTTATTACTGGATTTTATTATTCCCTTCTCACTAACGCTAACAAAAAAATCTTCTCTTTCATATTCATTTATGAATGTTGCTTCTATAGCTCTGTCTTTTGTTGAAATATTGAAAAGTTTTGTACCAGTGATATTTCTGTCCACTGCTGTAAGCTCTTTTACTCTGACTACAAATTCTAAATCACAATAGGTTCTAATTCTTATGAATTTATAATCCTCACCTTTTTGTATAAACTTTACTAAATTAAGTTTTTCTCCTTCTTTTAGTTTTAATGCCATTATTCTAGTATAGTTCGAACTAAATTTAGATAAATCTGTTTTCTTAATATAACCTTTATCAGTAAAAAATATAAATTCTTTATCATCATTTATATTTTCTACTGAAAATACATTTATAATACGTTCTTTATTTAAATCTAAGCCCTTAATTATTGTATCTAGCCTTTCTCCTTTTTCCTTCCATTTATATTCAGGTATAGAATCTCCTCTAAGCTGATACATATTTCCTAAGTCAGTGAAGAACATAACAATATGTTTTGTATTTGAGTCCAATAGAAATTTGTTAAAATCCCCTTCTCTGTAATCAATATCATCAATATTTGTATTTGATCTTAAATATGTTTTTTGAGCTATACGCTTTAAAAAACCTTCATTTGACATTGTTATCACTGTATCTTCAATTACAATTAATTCCTCTATATCAATTTTTGCTTCTGTTTCATCCTCTACAATTTTAGTTCTTCTTTCATCCCCATATTTTTCTTTTACATCTTTTAATTCATTTTTTACAACTTTTAAAAGTTCATTTTCGTTTTCCAGAATGATTTTAAGTTTTTTAATAATTATACTTAGTTCCTTATGTTCCTTTTGAAATGTCTTTATTTCAAGTCCAGTAAGTCTATATAACATAAGTTCCACTATAGCTTCTGCCTGCACAGAACTAAAGTTATATTGTCTAATCAAATTGTCTATTGAGTCCTTTTTTGATTTAGACGCTCTAATTGTGGCTATTATTTCGTCTAAAATATCAATGGCTCTAATAAAACCTTCAACAATATGAAATCTTTTTTCAGCAATTTCAAGTTCTCTTTCAGTTCTTCTTCTTATAATATCCTTCTGATGCTCAACATAATGTACAATTATTGTCTTTAATCCCATTGTAAGTGGCTTTCCATCTGCCAAGGCCACCATATTAAAACTCAAATTACATTGAAGTTCTGTTTTCTTAAAAAGGTATTTTTCAACCTTTTCTACTTCTTCTTTTGTAGATGATTTTTTGAATTCTATAACAGACCTAACTCCTGTTCTGTCAGTTTCATCTCTAATATCAGTAATACTTTCAAGGGCTTTTTGATGCCTCTTATCTCCAGTCATTTCTGAAATATTTTCTAGTATCTTAGCTTTATTTCTTCTATAAGGAAACTCAGTTATTACTATACCGTATCGTCCACTTTCAAGCATCTCAATATTTGTTTTAGCTCTAAGTGTTACTTTTCCTTCACCTTTCTCATAAGCTGCTAAAAGGGATGCTTTACCTATTAATATGCCTCCTGTAGGTAAGTCTGGTCCTTTTATATACTCCATTAATTCCGATGTTGTAATTTCATTGTTATCTATGTATTTAAGTGTTCCATCGATAACTTCGTTAAGATTATGTGGTGGTATGTTAGTTGCAAGCCCTACAGCTATACCAAAGGCTCCATTTACTAGCAAATTAGGATATCTTGCTGGAAGTACCTTTGGTTCAAATTCTGAAGCAGAGTAATTTTCCACCATATCTACAACATTCTTATCAATATCCTTTAACATTTCCATTGCCATAGGAGTAAGCCTTGCTTCAGTATAACGCATTGCTGCTGCGCCATCTCCATCTTGACTTCCCCAGTTCCCATGTCCATCAATTAGTGGATATCTTGTTGCGAAATTTTGAGCCAGTATTACCATTGCATCGTAAACCGAAGAATCACCATGGGGATGGTATTTACCCAGTATATCTCCAACTATTCTTGCTGATTTATAATAGGGTTTATCTGGGAATGCTTTAAGCATATATGCTCCATATAAAATTCTCCTATGAACGGGTTTAAGTCCATCCCTTACATCCGGAAGTGCTCTGTCCTTTGCCACTTCTACTGCATAAGGTAAATAGTTGTCTGGCATTGCCTCTTCTATGGGGATACTAATAATGTTATTGTCCTTGGGTATATCTATTATTTTAGCCATTTTTCACATTACATTCCTTCCGCTTTAAAATTCCGCATATTTGTACATGTACTTCTTTCTAGGTTCAACTATGTCTCCCATCAAAAGTGATACCATTTTTTCTGCTTTTGCTGCATCTTCTATTGTAACCTTTTGAATAGTTCTTGTGCTTGGATTTAGAGTGGTATCCCAAAGCTGATCTGGATTCATCTCTCCCAGTCCCTTATATCTTTGTATTAGACATCCTTTTCCAACTTCTTTTTTTGCACTAGCTAGTTCATCGTCAGAATATGCATATTTAACAATTTCTCCATTTTTCCCTGCTTTATAAACTTTATAAAGGGGTGGTAGTGCAATAAACAAATGTCCATTTGAAATAAGTTGTCTCATGTATCTATAAATATATGTCATCCAAAGCGTTCTTATGTGATATCCATCTACATCCGCATCACTCATAATTATTATCTTATCATATTTTAAGTCTTGTTCCTTATAGTTGTCAAGAACACCAGTTCCTATTCCTACCGCAAAAATTTTAAGTTCCTCACTAGCAAGAACATTTTCTAACTTTTGTTTTTCTGTATTCATTATTTTTCCCTTTGAAGGCATTATAGTTTGAAATCTTCTGTCCCTAGCCTGTTTTGCGCTTCCACCTGCTGAATCACCCTCAACTATTATGAACTCAGTAAAACTAGGATCTTTTAATGTGCAAGTTGCCACCTTACCTGCAAGTGGAGCTGTACCCCTGCCTACTTTTTTCTTTTCAGCTTCATTTATCTTTTTTATTTTTTCTCTTCTTGTACATGCTTCAATAGCATTATTCATAATTGTAGTTGCAAGTTCCTTGTTGTCTTCAATCCACTCACATAATTTTGTATAGGCCAAATCATTCATCATAGTGTGAGCTTCGTTATTTCCAAGCTTTGTTTTAGTCTGTCCTTCAAAAATAGGGTTTGATAATTTTATTTTTATTATGGCAGTCATTCCTTCTCTTAGATCATCACCTTCAAACTCCTTATCTTTTTCCTTCAATAAGTTCAGCTTTCTGGTCCATTCTTTAAAAGCTCTCGTCATTCCTGTTTTGAAACCCGTTTCATGAGTTCCTGCCTCTGTTGTTGGTATATTATTTACATAACTTGCAATGTATTCTGTAGTTGAGTCTGTAAACTGCATACATACTTCTGCTCCCATTGATATACCATTTACTTCTCTTTCTCCCTCAAAAATAATTGGCTCTTTATGAATTGGATTTTTACTTTCATTTAAGTAGTCTATAAAATCCAAAAGTCCTCTTTCTGAGTGATATACTTTCTCCACCTTTTCTTCTTTTCTGTTATCAATTAATTCTAAAGTTATTCCTTTATTTTGAAAAGATAGTTCTTGAAGTCTTTCATCTATAATTTCAAATTTGAAATCTATAGAACTAAAAATCTGCTTATCTGGCTTAAAGGTGACCTTCGTCCCAGTTTCATTTGTACTTTTATCAAGTTTTATAAGTTTTGTAACTGGTGTTCCTGGCATATACCGTTTAAGGGATTTGTCCATAGCATATTCAAATCTTTGCTTGTAGATGGCTCCTTCTTGTTTTACTTCAACCTCAAGCCATTCTGAAAGGGCATTAACAACTGCTGCTCCAACGCCATGTAGTCCTCCTGAAGTTTTATAATTCTTATTATCAAATTTTCCTCCTGTATGTAACTCTGTATAAACCATCTCCACACCAGATTTCTTTTTAACAGGGTGGATTCCCGTTGGTATACCTCTACCATTATCTGAAACTGTTACACTTTTGTCTTCATTTAATATAATACTTGCTTTATTTCCATATCCATTAGATATTTCATCTATGGCATTATCTAATATTTCCCATATGCAATGATGTAGTCCTTTGCTTCCTGTAGATCCTATATACATTCCTGGTCTTATTCTTACCGGTTCTAATTTTTCTAAAGAAGTTAGTGCTAATACATCATAAACTTGTTGTTCGTTATTATCCAAAATTATTAACCCTCCTGCAAAAATTTTCTGCCTTAATGAATTAATGTTACATTTTTAAATTATAAGGCTAATCTTCATTTATGTAAATTATTTTTAAACGATTTGATAGTTTATCATAAATAGAGGTACGGCAACGATTCATATAATCATTGACGTACCCCTATATTGATATTATAACAAACTTTCAATACCTAACTATACCTAACTGCAGGAATACCTGCTTTAACTGAACTTGTAGGAATAACGTATTTTTGTTTTTGTGCAAAACCTTTTCTTATGAACCACAAAGATGTTACAAAAGAAATCATATCAGATACAGGATATGCTATCCATGCACCTACTATTCCAAACATGTGCACAAATAGAATAGCTAAAGGTATAAATATAACAAGTTGTCTATAGATTGAAAGTAAAAATGATTTTTTTGATTCCTCAATTGCCTGGTAATAGTATATGCAAATATAATATATTCCTATTACAGGATGAACTGCTATACTTATTCTAAAAGCTGTTACAGCACTACCTAACATAGAAGAATCCTTTAGAAAAAATCCTATAATAGGTGTTGCAAATATCATTAGTAGACTTCCAAAGAGCAATGATGCTATGGTAACAGTCTTCATAGTTACCTTTAAGGTTTCTCTCATTTTTTTATAATTTCCTGCTCCATAATTATAAGCTACAATAGGCTGCATTGCCTCACTTATTCCAATTATAGTTACAAATATAAACATGGACACCTTAGTTATTACTCCCACTGTAATTATTGCTGAATCTCCACCAGTTGTAACTAGTAGCTTATTCAATATAACAGAAACAACCGCATCTGAAATCTCAATTACAAAAGTTGAAAATCCAATAGTAACTATTCCTTTTATGAGTCCTTTATTGAAGGATTTCAATATACTATCTAATGTAAATTTTATATTGAATTTTATTGTAGTTTTGTTAAATTTATACATCGCAAAGATAAAAGCAGTAATCTGTGAAACAGTTGTTGCTATTGCTGCTCCAGCCACGCCCATACCACATACTTTAACTAGTAAAATGTCAAGTATTATATTAAATACAGCACCAATAAAATTAGAGTACAAAGTCATTTTAGTAATACCAAGTGCAGTCATTGTATAGCAGGCAACCATAGATATACATTGAAAAACACTACCTATTAATATAATTGTTATATATTTATCTGCCAGTGGATACACTGTTGTGCTAGCACCAAGTGCAGTTATTAGAGGATTTTTAAATATATAAATACCCAAAACTACTGTAAGCAAGGTAACAATAATTAATACAAAAGAATTTATTACAGTATCCTTTAACTCATTTATGTTTCCGCTTCCAAGGCTTCTTGCAACAAACGTAGAAGCACCTATGGATATAAGCATTCCTATGGATGTTAGAAATCTTTGAACTGGAAATGATACTGTAAGAGCTGCTATTGCATCTACTCCCACATACCGTCCTACGAATACCGTATCAACCATATTATAAAGTTCCACCACTAAAAGTGATATTATTGATGGTATTGCAAATCTTAAAAGTACTTTTATCACTTTTTTTTCATTAAAAATCGAATTGTCTATTCCCATGAGGTCACACCCCCTGTAGTTTCATGAGTTTTCTTTATGTTATTATTATATTAAAAAAACGAATCAAATTAAACTCACTTAACTGCCTTTAAAAAGGTACTAATAGGTCTTTAGTAGTTTTTACCTTATTTATATAAAAGCAGAGAAACACCTTATCAAAGGCGTTTCTGTACTTCTTTTATGGTTATTAACACCGCTCCATAACCCGTCAGTTTAGTCTGTAAGTTAAGAACGGCAGTCTTTTTTGCAAATTTGAAGTTTATCTGAGGGAATGAAGCTTTATGAATTATCTCCTTTTCTTCTTTGTTTAGTCTTCCAGGTCGTCCCATGTCAAGCCAATAGTTATAAGACGAACCAACTTCCTCATCTATTACGTAAGTTGTAATTCTTACTGCAGATGAAATTTGAGTTATGTTTAGTGAAAACTTCTTCTCCTTTGAATTTTTTAGTCCTCTAAGCTTTGAAACACTTTTTAACTGAATTAAATTATCTATATCCTCATTGTAGCTATATAAAAGTATTTGATACTCGCCTTCATTTTTAGTAACAACATACCCATTATCCTTAGCTACCAGTGTATCTCCAAGCTTGTTTAGAAGATAGTAAGCATAAAAAGCTGGTTTTCTTATTGCCCTATCATTTACAATGCCAGGATACCCGAAAAAAACCTCATTAGTTAAATCCGCTTGTCTATCAAGAACATCAAAAGCCCTCAGCATATCTAAATTTTTTTTATCCTTTATATAATTTTCGATTATAAATGGTAACATATATGCTGTATCATATATAGGATCAATTTTTAAAATAACATTAAAATTCTCTTTGATTATATTAAATTTATATTTATCTTCAATTAATCTCGAAGCTTCCTCCATTACTTCACTGGAAACTGTATCTGCAAATTGAAATACAAATTCACTAAACTCTAAATTTTCCACATTATTGAAATATCCAAAAAATGATTTCAGTATCCTTATAAATTCATCTTTTTCAAAACCTCTGTCATCAATGACAATTAAAGGATAGATTCTTGAGCTATGAAGATATTCAAAAACTGTCATTGCTCTACTCCAGTTATAAAAATTCCCGCCTCTAAATATCCCCATATCTAAGGAAAATACATTTAAAAGTCTTGCATATTCATAACCTATTTCTTCCTGCAGCTCTTCCAATATGTCTTTATTGTCCTCAATTAACAAGTCAAAAGCATCTCCTACATTAATTATTTCTTTAAACTTCTTATTGAAAATTCCTAGGTCTCTACTCATATCTATATCTATTTTATTTATCTTATTTTCTGAGTTGAATCTATCATAATCCTCCAGGTAGTATATGACGTGTTCAATGGCTTCATTTAGTGGATGGTGCTCAATCTTTTTTTGCTTATCAAATGTTTCATCATCTACTTTATATTTTTTTCTAAAGCTTAGTGGGGTCATCTTATAATAAAATTTAAAGTTTTTGTTAAAATATCTTGTATGCGAAAATCCAACTTCTTCTGATATTTCTGAAATACTTTTGTCGCTGTCTAATAAAAGTTTAACAGATTCTTCAACTCTAGTGATATTAATAAGATCTGTAAAACTTGAACCAGTGGCATACTTTATTTCATGAGATAAATAATGCGTACTTAAAAATTCTTTTTCTGCAATATCTTGAAGCGTTATGTTATTGTTATAATTATTAAAGATATACTTAGCAATTCGATGATATCTCTCAAGTTGTTCCTCATTTTCTTTAAGTTCTTCCTGTTCATACATAAGATAGTGAAAATTATTTATTAAATGATATAAAAGTTTAACTAAATTGTCCTCGATTTCCTCATCATAGTTATCATTTTTTTGAACAAACTCACATAAAATTATGCTTAAAAAAGTCCTAAGTTCATCATATTCCTCACTATCTTGTGCCCCTTCATCAGAAGTATTTGTATAAAAAAACATATTTTCTATATCATTATAATACTTTTCAAAAAAATACTGATCTATATGAAATATCAAAACTCTATTGTTCTTGTCATTAGAATACAATTTATGAACTTCGTCTACATTAATTATTTCAATTTCATTTTCTTCTAAATCGTAAGTTCCATTATTAATTGTAACTTTTATTTTACCTTTAACTACATAAATTATTTCAATTGCATTTTGCCAATGTATAGGATATTCACTAATTGTTACGAAATCAACATATACAGGCACTCCAAGTGAGTAGTCTATATATTCTTTTACCATTAATTTTAGCTCCTCTCTTAATCCATATGCCTTAATTATATTCCAAAACATAATTAAATTCCAATAAACTATAAAATATAATCCTAACTGGTTGAAATTTTTATATTGATTATAAAGAAACTAACAATGTATAATAAGGCATATATTGATATGAGATTAAGGGAGTGTTATTAAGTGACAAAATTAAAAGGTCAAGAATTATTAAGAAATCCTTTTTTAAACAAAGGTACTGCTTTTTCAGAAAAAGAAAGAAAACAATATGAACTTACAGGTCTATTACCAAATCTAGTAAGAACTATTGAAGAACAAGAACAACTAATTTATGAAAGAACTAAGGCTTTTGAAGATAATTTAGAAAAGCATAATTATCTTATGACTTTATATGATACAAATAGAACTCTTTTCTATTATGTTATAGGAAAACATGTTACAGAATTTCTTCCTATTATATACACTCCAACTATAGGTGATGCAGTAATAAACTACTCCAAAAACTATGACACTCCAAAGGATGCTGTTTTTCTTTCAGTAGATCATCCTGAAGACATTAAAGATTCTATTCAAAATTCTTTAAGGGATCTTGACGAGATAAAACTCATTGTAGTTACAGATGGTGAAGGAGTGCTTGGAATTGGCGATTGGGGTGTTCAAGGAGTAGATATATCTATAGGTAAACTTGCCGTGTATACCGTAGCAGCAGGAGTAAATCCCAAAAATGTTTTACCAGTAGTAATAGATGCCGGCACAAATAACGAAAAATTATTAAATGATCCTCAGTACATAGGAAATAGACACAAAAGAATTACTGGAGAAACATACTATGATTTTATAGATAAATTTGTAAAGATTTCTCTTGAACTATTCCCTGAAGTACTACTTCATTGGGAAGACTTTGGTCGTGGAAATGCAAGTACTATTCTTGAAAAATACAGAGCAAATATTTGTACCTTCAATGATGACATTCAAGGAACTGGCGTAATGATGGTTTCAGCTATGAATGCCATAGCTGAAGTAACTGGTATTCCTGTGAAAGACCACAAAATTTTAGTATTTGGTGGTGGAACTGCTGGCGTTGGTATATCCGATCAAATATTTCTTGAAAAAGTTAGATGTGGTCTATCCGAAGAAGACGCAAAAAAACACTTTTATCTTGTAGATCGTTATGGTCTTATATGTGAAGACATGGAAGATCTTACTGATGGACAAAAAAAATACGCAAGAACTAAAGGTGAATTTGAAAAGCCACTTAAAGATTTAGCAGAAATCGTAGCAGCTGTTAAACCTACAGTACTTATAGGAAGTTCAGGTGTCCATGGTGCTTTCACGGAAGAATCCATAAGAAAAATGGCAGAAATAAATGAAAGACCTGCAATTATGCCTATTTCAAATCCCACAAAGCTTGCAGAAGCAACTGCCAAAGACTTAATAGAATGGACTGATGGAAAAGCCTTAGTAGTAACAGGAAGCCCTTCAGACCCTATTGATTATAAGGGTGTGACTTATACAATAGGTCAAGCTAATAACGCCCTCCTTTATCCTGGACTTGGTCTTGGAATAATAGTGGCAAAGGCTAAAACTGTATCTGACGGAATGCTATCTGCAGCTGCTCACGGAATTGCTTCTCTTCAAGATCTTTCAAAGCCTGGAGCATCAATTTTGCCCCCAGTTGCAAAACTTAGAGAAGCATCAAAACTTGTGGCAACAGCAGTTGCTGAGCAAGCAGTTAAAGAAGGTTTAAATCGTGCTGAGATTACAAATGCTGAAAAAGCAGTAGAAGAAAGCATATGGGAACCAATTTATTATGATATCTAAAT
>Ga0255360_1000197_pt1 | contig 16992 bp, 15 predicted proteins | sample GFST50metaG_FD_186004 | JGI IMG/M metagenome (GOLD analysis project Ga0255360, IMG submission 186004) | Peat soil microbial communities from Stordalen Mire, Sweden - G.F.S.T50 | ecosystem: Environmental > Terrestrial > Soil > Wetlands > Peat | place: Sweden: Norrbotten County, Stordalen Mire... | reverse complement strand
TTATTACCTCAGATAATCCTAGAAAGGAAGAACCAAGTTTAATAATTAATGATATTGAGGTGGGAGTGGCTAAAACTAGTTGTAACTATGAAAAAATAGAAAATAGAAAGCAAGCAATTTTTAAAGCACTTTATATTGCAGAACCTGGTGATACGGTAATAATTGCAGGAAAGGGACATGAGAATTATCAAATATTAAAGGATGAAACTATACACTTTAGTGATGAGGAAGTAGTAAAAGAATATTTTCAAGTTTGAATAGCACTCTTTTTTCAGATGCCTAGCAGAATTGATAAAAATCATTAGGTAAGGTTTTATATTTATAACCTTACCTTTAGCCGTTTAATGAAGAAATTTATGTTATAATATATGATAAGATAATATTAAAGTAGGTGAGAAAATTGAAAAGAATACCACTTGGAATAAGTAATTTTAAAACAATTATAGAAGAAAGTTACTTATTTATTGACAAATCATTATTAATAAAAGATTTTTGGGAAAGCAATGGTCAAACTGTCTTAGTGCCAAGGCCAAGAAGGTTTGGTAAAACTCTTAATATGAGCATGCTTAAATACTTTTTTGAAAACAGTAGTATGGACAATAGTTATCTTTTTAAAGGTCTTAATATAGAAAATCATAAGGATATTATGAAGCTTCAAGGCAAGTATCCTGTTATATATTTATCTTTTAAGGACGAAAAACATAGTTCTTTTGAATATTTCCAAGCTGGTTTGAGAAACTTATTAAGTAAATTATATCAGGAGCATAAATATTGTTTAACATTAGACAAAATGGATGACATCGATAAGGAATATTATAGTTCAATAATAAATAAAAAAGCTGATATAATTGATTTAGCTAGTACTTTAAAAAGGTTGTCAGAGTACTTAACTAGTTATTATGAAAAAAAACCAATAATCTTAATAGATGAATATGATGTACCAATTCAAGCAGCATATTTGAATAATTATTATTTTGAAGCAATAGAATTTATGAGAAACTTACTGAGTGGAGCTTTTAAGGATAATACTTTCTTACAAAAGGGAATGATTACAGGAATACTAAGAGTTGCCAAAGAATCAATTTTCTCAGGATTAAATAACCTTAAGGTAGAAAGTATTTTAAGTGACAATCTTTGTGATAAATTTGGCTTTACGGATTCAGAAATTGAAGCTTTAGTTTCAGCTTATGATATAGAAGAAGAACTCCAGAATATTAAAGGTTGGTATAATGGATATTACTTTGGAAATACCACAATTTATAATCCATGGTCTATCTTAAATTATTTATCAAGTCCTAAGGCAGGATTAAAGCCCTACTGGGTAAACAGCAGTTCTAATGATTTGGTCAATGTTCTTTTAGCTAAAGGTTCAGAGGACGTTAAAAAAGATCTTGAGGTTTTAATAAATGGTGACTGCATAACTAAAATAATAGATGAAAATATAGTTATGGGGGATATAGAAAAATCAAGTAATAATTTATGGAGTTTCTTATTATTTACTGGCTATCTTAAGGCAAAGGAAGCTTATAGAAAAGAAGAAGATATATTTTATAACTTAAGTATCCCTAATAGAGAAGTTAGAAGTCTTTATAAAAATATAATAGAAAATTGGTTTCTAAACACAATTACAAAAAGTAATTATGATATTATGTTAAAAAGTCTTATAACTGGTGATATTAAAATATTTGGCAAGCTACTAAAGCAATTTGTGCTAAAGAGCATAAGCTACTTTGATGTTGGCGGCTACGAAGGAGAAAAGGTATATCATGCTTTTGTGCTTGGCATGTTAATTTCTTTAAATGATAGCCATGAAGTTATATCCAATAGAGAAAGTGGTTATGGTAGATATGACGTAATGATAATACCGAAGGATATTTCTAAATTAGGCATTGTTATAGAATTTAAAAAGCTTGATCCAGATGATGAGGAAACTTTAGAGGAAACAGCTGATATGGCTTTAAAACAAATTAAGGAAAAGAAGTATTCCACCACATTAGAGGATAGAGGAGTAAAAAATATAAAAGAAATTGGGATAGTATTTAAAGGGAAAGAGTTATATATTAAATTAGTAAACACCCAAAGGAGTTGAAAATTAAATATGGATTATATATACGAAGCAGTATATTTTTTCAATAGAATTAATTGTTGTGTTGATAATAAAGCGCCACAACTAATAAACCAGGAAGAAATTAAAAGATTAGGAATAAATGAAAGCATATATAAGGCAATGATGAGAATACTGGTTGTAAACAATTTGCTTGATTACGACGGAAGTTGTTTTGTGATGACAAATGAACACAACGAAAAACATAGGTATATTTTGGATAACATAATTAACAAAAATCAAAATAATCATTATAAAGAGATGTTTAATAAAGCGGTTAACGAATTTGGGTTTTTTTTTGATAGAATTAGTGAATTAGAGTACGAGATTTATTCAAGGTGCAATTTTCAGATAACATTTGAAACCGGAGAAGAGGTAGTTAAACATGTAAATTTAACTAATAAAAAAGTGCTAGAATTGGGTGGAAACAGTGGAGGTTTAGGAACAGCCATTTTAACAAAGAATGAAGATTGTCTCTATTCTGTTGTTGACACTAAAATACCGTGTATGATAGGAAATGAATTTAAAGAATTAAATGAGCTGAACATTACATTCATAGAAGGTAATGTTTTTGAATTGATGTTATCAAGTGAAGTATACGATTATATTATAATAATGAATTTGCTGCATGATTTTGATGATATGAAATGCTTAGATATTTTGCGTAACTGCACAAAATATTGTGACAGTAATACAAAATTTTTGATTATTGAAGATGTTTTGTCAGGCGAATTTGAACCTAAAGAAGTGCTAATGCATGGATTGAGATTGTCTGTTGAATGTAGAGGTGGTAAACAGCGAACCATAGAAGAATTAGAAAGGTTATTTTCAAATATAAATTACGAACTTGAAAAAACAATAAAACTAAATAATATTCAAACTATGCTGGTTATGGGGGCTCTGTGAGGATTGAGAAATTAACTCAAATATTTTTTGAGCAAATCTAAAATAACTTGAATGGCTTCAAAAAATTGTATATCTTAAAGCTCATCGCAGCAATTAAAAAATAAAAGAGGAAATGAAGCCAATGGACAGGTAGGGTTTTGTATTTTTAACCCTACCTAAGTGCTTTTTAGTCCGCAGCAGCTTCACTTGTATAATATTGAGCCTGTGCAAACCAAAGCTTGTGGTATTTTCCATTTTTATTTAATATAAGCTTATCATGACTTCCACGCTGAATGATTTCGCCTTCATGAAAAACCGCTATATCATCACAAAAACGGCAAGAGGACAAACGGTGGGAAATATATATTGCGGTTTTGTCACCTACTAACTCATTGAATTTAGAGTATATTTCAAACTCAGCTATGGGGTCCAGTGCCGCAGTTGGTTCATCCAAAATAATGAAAGGTGCATCCTTATATAAAGCTCTGGCAATTGCAATTTTTTGAGCTTCACCGCCTGATATTTCAACGCCATCCTCATCAAAATCTTTATAAAGAGGAGTATCCACACCTTTAGGCAATTGGGACATGCGCTTGCCAAGTCCTGCTTCACATAGACATTCAAATGCTTTTTCTTTATTGAAGTCAACTGAAGTTGCCACATTCTGCCCTGCAGAGAAGGAAAATAACTTGAAATCCTGAGAAACCACAGAGAATATGCTAATATATTCGTCATAATCATACTTTTTAATATCGATACCATTAAGCAAGATTTCTCCATCTGTTGGATCATAAAGTCTACAAAGCAGCTTAATCATAGTAGTTTTACCGCTGCCATTCATACCAACCACCGCAAGGCGTTCACCTATGTGGAGCTTGAAAGATACATTTTTTAGCACATATTTTTCCGAGCCAGGATACTTAAAAGAAACCTTCCTAAATTCAATTTCATATTCATTATCCTTCCGTTTTTCAACAGGAAGAGAGCCGTGATATTTTACATCTTCTATTTCAAGAAAGTCAAAGTAAAGCTTCAAATATTGATTATTCATTCTCAAACTAGTAAAGCTAGTCATAAACTGTGAAAAACCACTAGTAAACTGATTAATGCTTCCTGCATATTTCACTAAGCTGCCCACACTAAATATTCCAATTAGTGCTTTTAATCCAACAAAAATATAAACTATACCACTTAGAAACGATGAAATTGCTGCATTTATGCTACTGAACCCGCCTTGAATATTGGAAACAGTATTCATTAATTTATTGCCCTTATCCATAAAAGACATAGTTTCGTTTTCAATAAGTTCTTTTTGATTATATATTCTAATATCTTTACCAGCCTTATAACCGTCAATATATTCAAACATATAATATAAAAACAAACGGTTAAAAGGTATACACTTATGAAATATCTCGAATTGTTTTTTACTAATGGTTGTATTACAAAACATAGTAAAAAAAGTTGCTGCTAAAATTACGACAATTAGGAATATTGACAAAAGAGGTGAGTTTATTATTGCAACAAATCCTTTATAAGTGTGATTTTTTCTTATTGTAAAAAGGTTAAAAACAAGAAATACGGAAACAATAATTGTTAGTACGCTTTTTATTAATTGATCAAAGTTGGTTAACAGTTGCCATAATCCTCCACCACACAGATTGCGGCATTCTGATATTTTACGACGGAGCAATTGAACTTGTGGACTTTCAGCATGTTCAAAATCCATTGTTAAAATCTTGCTGCTTAATATCATTTCTTGCTTATTCCAAAACAAACCTGATTGTATGTCTTTTATATGAGAAAGACCGTTACTGATTAATAAGATAATAAAATTTAAGGTAATTGTTATTGCTACATAAAAAATCAATGTATTCAATTTGCGAGTTGTGGCTAATTCATCAATAATAAGAGAAGACATAAATATATTGATAAAAGGGTAAATTGAGCTAAAGAGTGCTGTAATTGCTGTTATAGGTATAAGCCATGGAAGCATGCTGTGTAATAATTTTACACCTTTAATTATCATTTTTGTATCATCTTTTAAAGCGTGTGCTTTAGCAGTAATATTAGACATTTGCATCTCCTCCAATATTCTCTTTATAGTAGTGACTCTGTATTTCAAACATTTCGGCATATTTACCTTTAAGGTTCATGAGTTCAGCATGAGAACCAAGCTCAGCAATATTTCCATTATTAAGCAATACTATTCTATCGCAAAAGCGAGTGCTTGACAGTCTATGAGAAATGAATATTGAAGTCTTGTGTTTTGTTAAATCTCCATACTTTAAATACAACTCATTTTCCGAAATTGGATCTAGTGCTGCGGTAGGTTCATCTAACACAATAATTGGTGCATTTTTATATAAAGCACGGGCAAGAACAAGCTTTTGCATTTCACCGCCAGATAAATCAGCGGCTGTTTCATTTATGTTTTTCATAAGCATTGTGTCAATACCATGGTTAAAGGTGTCGATTTTTTCCTTTAGTCCAGAAAGTTCAAGACAGTTTAGCACTCGTTCTCTGCTTATATCATCTTCCTTGCAAAGAGCCACATTTTTTGCAATAGATAAAGGCAATAGGCGAATATCCTGAAAGACTGCAGAGAAAAGTGTATAATATTCATCATGGTTATATTTACAAATATTATTACCATTAACTAATATTTCACCAGATGACGGATGGTATAATCCGCACAACAATTTTATTAAGGTAGTTTTACCAGCACCGTTAACACCTACTATAGCAAGCTTTTCACCTTTGTTGATTTTTAAATTAAAGTTCTCAATAACATTATTTTCACATCCAGGATAACCAAAGGTTATATCTTTAAATTCTATATCGCAGGGTAAGTCCTCTTCTTTAGGTAGAGGGATGCCAGTGCCACGATTAAAGGTATCCGGCATATCAAGATAATCACGCAAGTCACAAAGTTCTAGGCTCATTACGTTTATTTTATTAACTTCGTTGATAATCCCTGAGAGCCACACCGAAAATCCTCCAACCGCACCAAAAAACAGCACAAAGTCTGCCACTGAAAGTTTGCCTGCAAGTATCATATATATCAAATACGCATAGGCAACGCCATCACGTAAGAATATTAAAATGCCATCTACTATATTTGATAAAAAATGTCTCCAAGTAACCTTTTTTGTCCAATTTAATCGTTCGTTAACAAAGAAGCTATGCATTTTTTCAAACCAATCCACCATTCCATAAAGTCTAATATCTTTACCATTTGAAAATTCTCCTGACTTTTCTTGTAAATAGTATATTTTTTTATCAATAGGTGCCCAGTTATCCTTATTTCTATGTTCGTAATTTCGTACATATCGAAGCATTAAATAATTTATTGCAGTAGTAATCATAAGTAAAATAACCACCAGTGGATTTAACAGCGAAATTATACTGCCAAAAACAATAAATCCAAGACAATTGGCAATAATTTGGAACAAAGAATTTAGAATTTGGGAAGTTCCAGAATCGTTGCTATTGACAGTGTTCATTGCTTTTTGCAATTTTGTCTGTCCTTTTTCATTATCAATATTTTCATAGTCCGTATCCATGGTCTTTATACTAATTATATTAGTATATTTTAATCTGTAAGTTTGAGCACGCCATGTGATTTTTCCATTGGCATAACTATCAAATGAGTTTAATAATACAAGTATCAACGTATAACCACCTACTACAGCAACTAAACCTTCTGGGCTTGTTTTTGCAGTCAACTGATCTATTACAAGCTTTGGCAAATAAATAGCGGAGAGCGGTAACAATACAAGTACGGGTATACGAAAGCTACATAATATCACTAACTGTTTATCCCAGCTCCATAGGTTGCCCATAATAAAACGTATATTATCCCATACTGTGTAGGAGGGCTTCTTATTTTTAGGTTTTTCGGTATTTTTATCCTTAGACATTAATATCAACTCCTTCTCCAGCATAATATATTATTTGAGCCATTATAAGTAAAAACGTGCACCAATGGTATTCCACAGTGCACGAATGGTAAATTATATTAGCCTTTCTTCCACATGGCTAAAGTGGCAGCATTATTTCAGTTGCAAAAACCCCAGGTTCGTTCTGCCTGTTCACATAGCCATCATACTTATTTACAATTGCATTTATACGCTTGATGCCAAACCCATGATTATTATCTTTGGTTGTAATATATTCTTTGTTTATCTTTTTTACTTCACCACCAACAGAATTTGAAACTGAAATATAAAGCTGATTCTTTAATATACCTATGTATACACGTATAAAGCGAGCTTCTTCGTTTTCAAGTTTCATGCAGGCTTCTGTTGCGTTGTCAATGAGGTTTCCGATTATAACGCAAAGGCCGATTTCGGAGATACTTATTTTATTAGGAACAATGGCTTTAGCATTGATATTGATTTTCTTAGATTTTGCAAGAGATATTTTGCTGTTTAAAATGGCGTCAATCATTATATTTCCTGTTTTTAAAACAGTATCAACGGTTGTAAGATCCATGTCAAGCTTTCCGAGATATTGTTCTAGCTCTGATATTTGATTTAGAGTAATATGTGCTTTCATGGTTTGGATATGGTTATGATAATCGTGCCGCCATCCACGCATTTGCTTGTAAATATTTTGAACTTCATCGTAATGTTTTGTGATGAGGTCATTTTGATAAGCAGAAATACGCTTGTCTACAAGACGAGATATGATATGACGAATAAGTAGTATACCTCCAACAATTAAAGTTATGGTGGAAAGCAAAACTACAATATATATGAAATATTCCATCATTTATTCCCCCTGTAGTAAGTAATAAATGCCTTGTTAATATCGTTATAAATCCTTCGGCTAACAGAAATAATTTTACCGTTATCAAGAGTAATATCTGTCTTGGATATTTTTGAGATGTATTTTAGGTTAGCCAAATAAGAACGATGGCAGCGAACAAACATTGCACCATCAAGCTCTTTTTCAAGCTCACCTATACTTTTTTTAACTTCGTAACTGTTTTTTGTAGTTTGAATTAAAACTGTGTGAGCAAAGGCTTCGGTACAAATAATATCTTCCTGCATGATACGGATATTCACTCCGTCAACACCAACCAGTATAGATTTCTGCTCTTTAACTATTTTCTTGCAAGCCTTATCAAGGCAAGTATACAATTTGTCCTCTTTCACAGGTTTTATTAAATAATGAAGTGCTGATACCTCGTAACCTTCATTTATGTAGTCCGATAAACCTGTAATGAAAATAATTGAAAGGCTTTCGTCTGATTTTCGGATTTTTTTAGCAAGCTCAATGCCGCTTTCACCAGACATTTGAATATCAAGAAGCAAAATATCAAAGCTTTTATCATTACTCCACTGAAAAAAGAAACTTTCAGCATTTCTATATGTTAATATTTCAATTTCTTTTGATGACTTTTTTGCCCAAGTTGCTACAAGTTTTGAAAGTAGCTGTATTTGTAGTTCTTCATCATCGCATATGGCGATTTTGTATTGCATATAGTATCACCTTCGTTCTAATTATAGCTCATAACAAATTATACCTTTATAATTTAAATTTTACAATGTACAAGAAAGCAGTGAATATAAAAAAGAAAAATGGTAATAATTAGAAACATAATGACATAGGGGGTGTAGAGTTGAAAAAAATTATAACTTTTATAATAATATCAGCAACTATTGTATTTTTAATTTTTAACTGTAATAATGGGGATGTTTATGGTGAAAATGGAAACGGTGTAGATACTCAAAAGAGTATAGCAAGCAAGATAATAAGGTTTCATGTACTAGCAAATAGCGATTCTAATGAAGACCAAGCTTTGAAACTCAAAGTTAGGGACAAGGTGTTGGCATTTATAGCACCTAAGATGAGCTCTAGTAAAAGCATCGATGAATCTAGAAACATATTAAAAAAATATAATAATGAAATACAAGAAATTTCTCAGGGAGTAGTAGGTGAAAATGGATATAATTATGTTGTTAAAACAGAACTTAAAGAGGATTATTTTCCTGTAAAAACATACGGGGCAATAACACTTCCACAAGGAAGCTATGAAGCCTATAGGATATTAATTGGTTCAGCAAAAGGACATAATTGGTGGTGTGTGATGTTTCCTCCACTTTGCTTTACGGATATTACTAAGGGAAATGTTGAGATAGAGAAGACGCAAAATGAAATGAAGAAGGTGCTGACTAAGGAAGAATATGATACTATTGATAACACACAAACAGGTCAAGATAAGATAATAGTTAAGTTTAAAATTAAAGAAGAATTTGATAAACTTGCAACATATTTTAAAAATAAATAGAAAAAGGAATAGTATAAGTACATATACTATTCCTTTTCATCCTTCATAATGGCTATTTCCCGTCTTCGGATTAGCTCATTTATTAGGGAAAATATATCTCTACAGCAACTTGGCTTTGAAAATTTTTTGCAGTTGTTTTTCATTTCTTCAAGTTTTTTTGGAGATGATATTAAATTTTCTATTATTTTCTTACAATCGGTACCATCTCCTAGAGTTATAGCGAGTTTATGTTTTAGTAGAAACTCTTCATTCTTTTTTTCCTGACCTGGAATTGCAGAAAAAATAGCTAGTGGTACATTTGAAATGAAAGCTTCTGTTATTGTAAGTCCACCAGGTTTTGTTATGAGAAGATCACAGCACTGCATATACTTGTTTACATTTTTTGTAAAGCCTAATATACTTGTGGACATTTTTGAATTTTCTTTTAGGTTCATAAGCTCAGAATATAATTTTTTATTGTTACCCGTAATAACAATTATTTGAACATTGACTGTAAGCTTTGAAATTTGAGAATAAACACGTGCAATTTTACCGATTCCAAGACTTCCGCCCATAATTAATATTGTCTTTTTATTAGGATCAAGGCCAATCTCTAATAGAATTTCTTTTTTATCATATTTTTTAAAGAACTCTGAACTTACAGGTATACCAAAATCAAAAACGGAGTTTATATTAACCCCCCTCATAACCATTTCTTCTTTCATATCGCTATTAGAGACGATATATGAATCAACATTTGGGTGTATCCAAGAATTATGTGGAGCATAATCTGTAAGTATACAAATCATAGGTATATCAAATTTATTTTGTTGTTTTAAAATTGACACCATTTCAGTTGGAAATGGATGAGTACAGATTATTATATCTGGTTTAAATTCTTGGATAGTTGGCAATAGCTTATAACACATAATTTCATTTAACTTATTTGTTACAGATGTTATGCCCTCATCTTTCTCAGTAAATTTATACAATTTACCAAAAAGTGCAGGAGTAATCTTTATGGTTTTTAAATAGCCACCAATCAGTAACTTATTTAAAAGAGGATTTATATATTTAATTGTGTCCAATATTTCAATATCTGAAGTTGGCTCAAATTGCAAAATATAGTTTTTAAGTGCAAGTGATGCATGCATATGACCACCACCTGCTGATACTGAAAGTATTAAAATTCGCATTAGTTTCACCTTTCAATTTAAGGTATCTAAAAAAAATAACAATTCAAAATTATACTCTAGATTGACCTATTATTTTTTGAACATTTATAAGTAACTTTAAGAATACAAATTAATTATACACTATAAGGCGTATGAAAGAAAATAACAATGTTTAAACTAGATATAATAAAATGATAAAAATACTTCAAATAAGGCATGTTCCGAACGATAAATTAATTATAAACCACAAAAATATAAAATTTATTAGTTAGTGGTTCTTTTTTTACTGTATAGGTGGAGTAAAATGTATGTATAGATATCAGGCATATTCAAAAAAAGCTAGTCAGTATACTTTTTTCAGATGCCTTATTGCTAAAATTAATAAAAGTTATTAAACTATAAAAGGAAGTTCTTTAAGACAAGGAGAGATTTGATATGAAAAAGAAGATTGCCATATTATTTGGAGGAAAATCTACTGAACATGAGGTTTCAAGAGTATCTGCATCATCTGTTTTAAGAAATATAGATATTTCAAAATATGATGTTTATCCTATAGGAATAACTAAGTCTGGTGAGTGGCTTGAATATAAGGGCAGTGTAGATAAAATAGAAAGTGGAGAATGGGAAAAAGACGAGTTTTATAAAATACCAGATGGACAAAAACTTTTGTTTGATAAAGGAGTAGAAGTTGTTTTCCCTGTACTTCATGGTTTGTGTGGAGAAGATGGGACGGTGCAGGGGCTATGTAGACTTTTAGACATACCTTGTGTTGGACCTAATGTTATGTCATCTGCTGTATGTATGGATAAAGTTTATACTAAGTATGTACTTGAGCACTTTGAAATAAAGCAAGCTGATTATGTTGTAGTAACAGCGGCAAAATATGAAAAAAACAAAGATGAAATCATAGGAAAAATTGAAGAAAAGTTAGGATATGACGTATTTATTAAACCTTCCAATAGTGGTTCGTCAGTAGGCATTACAAAAGCACACAATAGGGAAGAATTAACAATGGGACTGAAAGAAGCATTAAAGTATGATAGAAAAGTACTGGTTGAAAAGTCTATAAATGGAAGAGAAATCGAAGTGGCAGTACTTGGCAATGATGAGCCAATAGCAGCTGTTCCAGGAGAAATTTTACCAGCAAAAGAGTTTTATGATTATGAAGCAAAATATGAAGATGCAGAATCAAGGCTTCTAATACCTGCAGATATGAGCGACAAGGAATTAGAAGAAGTAAGGAAACTTGCTGTGAAAATTTATGGAGCACTAGATTGTGCAGGAATGGCAAGAGTAGATTTTCTAGTAGATAAAGATACCAAAGAAATATATCTAAATGAAGTTAATACAATCCCAGGTTTTACGAAAATAAGTATGTATCCAAAAATGTGGGAGGCTGCAGGAAAGGCATATAAGAATTTAATAACTGAGCTTATAGAACTTGCAATAGAAAGAAATAACAACTAATCTTAACAATAAATTTTGTAAATTAAGGAGCAAATTTCATGAATAAGAAAGCTGTTATAAGTGTAACTAGTGTACAGGGTGAAGATAAGGAACCGGTTTCTGTCGTCACTCCAGGTGATTTTTATATTAAAGATGAAACTTATTATGCACGTTATAAAGAAACTGAAATATCTGGAATGAGTGGTACTATTACAACATTAAAAATAAAGAAAGATGAATTAGTACTTATAAGAAAAGGAACTACTAATGCTAAAATGGAATTTTCCGAAGATTTAAAAAGTGTATCAATGTATGATACTCCCTATGGAACTTTACAAATCAAAACGGACACAAAATATATAAAAATAGATGTTGATGAAAATGGCGGAGATGTTGTTATTAAATATAATATGGATATATCAGGACAGAAAGTTCCTATGACTACACTTGAAATAAATATAAAAGTGTGTTGAGTAAAAATCATCTTGTTTAAAATTATTAGATTTTGCTAATAATTTAAATGAGGTGATTTTTAATTATGGAAAACATTAAATATGAGAAGATAATTGAAATTATTTGTGAATACAAAAATATAGATAGGAAAGATATTTTTAAAATTCTTAAAGATAGGGAGTGTAAGTATTTATTATTACTGTTATTAAAAAAGTATAATTGCATAGATGTAGAAATGATAAATGACTATTTTCCAAACTATAGCAAAAAGTCCCTTAATTATGGATTTAAAAAAGCGGAGGAAAAATTTTTTATTAACAGAGAGTTTAGAGAAAGGTATTTTGAAATTGAAGATGACATTGGAAAATCATTATAAAAAAATAAAAAAAAAACATATGGAAAAGCATAAAAAAATATGTTACAATAGATTTTATGTTATTGAAACACAAAAAGCCCATTTTGATTTTATAGGGTAATTTCTATTATAAATTTAAAAATTGTGTTTGTCAACAGTTTTATATAAAAATTTTACTTAGGAGGAGTATAGATGAAAACTACAAAATATGTTTTTGTTACAGGAGGAGTTGTGTCGTCTTTAGGTAAAGGGATAACTGCTGCATCCCTTGGAAGACTACTTAAAAATAGAGGGTTAAAGGTTTCTATTCAAAAGTTCGATCCATACATAAATGTGGATCCAGGTACAATGAGCCCATATCAGCACGGTGAGGTTTTTGTTACAGACGATGGAGCTGAAACAGATTTGGATCTTGGACACTATGAAAGATTTATAGATGAGAAATTAAGTAAAAACAGTAATGTTACTACGGGTAAGGTTTATTGGTCAGTACTTACAAAAGAAAGAAGAGGAGACTACCTTGGTGGTACAGTTCAAGTTATTCCTCACATAACAAATGAACTTAAGGAAAGAGTTTATGCAGTTGCTGAAGATAGTGATGTAGACGTAGTTATAACTGAAATTGGAGGAACTGTTGGTGATATAGAATCACTTCCTTTCTTAGAAGCAATAAGACAAATAAAAAATGAAGTTGGATTCAATAATTCATGTTTTATACATGTCACCCTGGTACCTTATTTAGGCAAAGCTGGAGAACTTAAGACGAAACCAACTCAACATTCTGTTAAAGAACTTAGAAGTATAGGAATACAACCGGACATAATAGTATGTCGTTCTGAAAAGGAACTATCAAAATCATTAAGAGACAAGATAGGTTTATTCTGTAACATTAAGGGAGACTCGGTTATACAGAACTTGGATGCAGAAAACTTATATGAAGTTCCGTTACTTTTAAGTAAAGAAGGACTAGACAAACTGGTTTGTGAAAAATTAGAGCTGGATTGTAAAGGCGTTGACAATTCAGAATGGATAGATATGGTTAGAAGAATAAAGAAATTATCAGGAAAAGTTAGTATAGCCTTAGTTGGTAAGTATGTAGAATTACATGATGCATATATTTCAGTTGCAGAAGCTTTAACACATGGAGGATTTTCAAATGGAACAAATGTGGATATAAAGTGGGTAAATTCAGAGGAAGTTACAAAGGAAAATGTAGATAAAATACTAAGTGATATAGATGGAGTTCTTGTTCCTGGAGGATTTGGCGATAGGGGAATAGAAGGAAAAATAGAAGCTACAAGATGGGCAAGAGAAAATAGAGTTCCGTTTTTTGGAATTTGTCTTGGAATGCAATGCGCAGTAATAGAATACGCAAGAAATGTAGCTGGCTTTGAAGGAGCTCATAGTTCAGAGATAAATTCAAGTACAAAATATCCAGTTATAGACTTGATGCCAGACCAGAAGGATATAGACAATAAAGGTGGCACTATGAGACTTGGAAAGTATCAGTGTAAACTTGCAGATGGTACAAATGCAAGTGAAGCTTATGGTGAAAAAGATATTTTTGAAAGACATAGGCATAGATATGAATTCAACAATGAATTTAGAAAACAATTAACAGATAAGGGACTAATATTGTCAGGTACAAGTCCTGATGATAGATTAGTTGAAATAGTTGAGATTAAAGACCATCCTTGGTTTGTTGGTGTTCAATTTCATCCTGAATTTAAATCAAGACCAAATAGACCGCATCCATTATTTGGAGAATTTATAAAAGCAGCATTAAATAATAAATAATAGGTAAGAGTGAAGAGGTAATAGATAGTAGATAATAGGGGTTGTTTCAATGTGCCAAATTGCTTTGCAATTTCTTAGGGCTTTGAGACAGCCTCTATTTGCTTATAACCATTTTAAATCCTATGTAGAGAAATAACTTTGTTTGGTATGAAGGATTTTTTGAAATTTTATAGAATAATATAAATAAAGTAAAAAATATTGTTTTAGGCATATTCCGCTGAATTAAAATTAAAAATCGAATATTTAAAACAAAACAATCTTCACCCGTATTTTTTACAAAAAGGAATTTTATAATTTATGTCGAATATATAAGCATAATATTTTTGTAAGGAATATTTCATTTTCCTATTTCTCCTTGTCAAATTAATGATGACAGATTTGGTGATTTTCTTGATGCCTTTTATGAAGCATCTCCTAGAAAAATATTTGGAGAAATTAGTTCAAAAGCTTTTAAGCAAAGATTTAAAAAAGATAAAATATCACAATGTAAGTCTTACATTAGATGTTATTGATAAAAAGAAGCATGTACTTTTGTACTTTGCAGCACTGATTTAAACTTGACAGGAGAAGAAATACTTACAGAATATAAAACTCAAAGTAGCGTAGAAAAGAAGTTTCAACAGCTAAAATCTCCTCATTTTGTAAACTCATTATATCTTGATACTCCAGAACGTATAGAAGCTTTAACTTATATGATTTTAATATCTATGATGATACTTTCTATTGCGGAACACGTGGTAAGAAGAGAACTAAAAGCAACTGGCGAAAAAATAATTGGTCCAGAAAGAAATGTTTTCATATATTGTAAGGTTTCTACTAATAAACAAAAGGAAAGAGGTGAGAATAGTGAAAATAACAATGAAAGCAATTCTAGTGAATGAAACAGAAAATGATAAAAATGTTATAGATAATATGATGATAGTATTTTGCAGCGCTATTAGATATTCATTTAAAAGACAACTAGAAGGAATCAAAATATCTGAATTAGAAAAAATTGTTTGTGATAAATATAATCTTAATATACGACAGGCAAAAGATGCTGTAGAGTCAGCCAGACAAACAATTCAATCACAAAAAGAATTGATTAAAATGAATTATGAAGATTATTCTAAAAAGGTTAAAGCTATTGAAAAAATATTAAATGATAAAGATAAAAAGTTATCAGAAAAGAAACGTAATGCTTTATTAAGTAAATTAGCCAAACGCCAAAGAAAATTAAATTACTGGAAAAATTTCATTGATACAAACACTATTCCCTCTGTAACTTTTGGAACTAAAGAAATGTTTTTAAGACGTTGTAAAGACTTGATTTCTAATAAAGAATGGAAAGATTGTAGAAATAATAGATTCTATAGTCGTGGTGATAAGTCTAAATGTGGAAATCCAAATCTTAGAGTTATTATAAAAGACAATATGAGTTTTCTTGAAATATCTACATTTGAAAAAACTAAAACTAACAGAGCTATAAAAATTCAAGTGCCTATATATCTTCCACAAAAATTATCAAAGAAAACTGGAAAGATAAATGGTATTAATTATAGAGAATTATTTGTTAATTATTTAAAAACTGGTGAAGCATATCAAGTGGAAATGATAAAGAAAAAAGATAAATATTACTGTCATATAACCTTTGAATTAGCTAAAGCAGAAGTTACTTGTACAGGACACTATGGAGTGATAGGCATAGACACTAATCCAGACGGATTTGCATTGACTATGATTGATAATAAAGGAAATTATAAATGGCATACTTATTTAAAACAACATGAATTACTATATGCGAAAGGAAATCGTAGAGAGAATTTATGTGGAGAATTAGTTAAACAAGTAACTTTAATAGCTAAAACTTATGGGGTAGGAGTTTCAATTGAAAATCTAAAGTTTAAGAATGATAAAGATGTAAGTAGTAAATTTGCTAGAATTAAAAATAATTTTATATATTCAAAGTTATTAACTATGCTAGAAAGTGGATGTTATAGAGAAGGAATAGAATTGTTAAAAGTACATCCAGCATATACAAGTAAAATAGGACTATATAAATATTGTCATCAATATGGAATGGTAATTCATAATGGAGCAGCTATGACTATAGCAAGAAGAAGCTATAATTTTAAAGAAAGTGTACCACAAATATTGATAGATAAATATGTTAATGAAAAATATAAAGATAAATTCAGTTATTATCACGAATGGAAAAAGTGGTCAATGATAGATAAAAATATTAAAAAGAAAGATGAGGTGAAAAGACCTGATTTTTGGATAGTAAATAGGAGTAAATTATTAGGGATAGTAAGTTAGTATTAACTTTAAAATAGAGAATAACTGCATAAGAACACCTAGAAGGAAAGTCTTATGCGGATAGAATATTTTAGGGGCTGAGTAACACTCGCAATTCTGTTGGACTTTATAAGGATAGTAATTGAATTATAAAGGCAGTCTAGTAATAGATATATGGAATTTTAATACGAGAGTATTAACCTTAGTAGTTGAATCCTGTGAA
>Ga0255360_1000196_pt1 | contig 17019 bp, 21 predicted proteins | sample GFST50metaG_FD_186004 | JGI IMG/M metagenome (GOLD analysis project Ga0255360, IMG submission 186004) | Peat soil microbial communities from Stordalen Mire, Sweden - G.F.S.T50 | ecosystem: Environmental > Terrestrial > Soil > Wetlands > Peat | place: Sweden: Norrbotten County, Stordalen Mire... | reverse complement strand
CCCAATGACAGGGGAAAAAGTATATGTTCCCCAAAAGCAACATGAAAAAAATATGCAAAGAGCTCTACTTCAATTTGCTAAACCTGAAAACCATAAAATAGTTAAAGAGGCTCTTTTACAGGCTGGCCGTGGAGATTTAATTGGAGGCGGACCAAACTGTCTTATTCCAGCGTCACCTAGTTTTAGACGTAAAAAGCCAAGTGGAAGTAAGAGGCGTAATCCCATTAAGACTAGTTCTAATAATAAAAAGTAAGATAAATTTTAATATTTACTGCATCCTTTCAAATTGGGTTTTCCACTTATCATTTTTCAGCCAGTTGTATAACTGGCTGGATTGAATATAACTTATATGCCCATCATTATTAAGTTGAAGTACATCTGTAACAAATCTAACATTTCCATCTGAATCAAGAAAAAAAGAAGGTTGTATACTTATTTTATGTTTATCCCAAGTAGAGATATAAAGTATTGAAGGCCCTATGTTTTCTTTATGAAAAGCACCATTGTATTGTGAAAGTGGTACTTTTCCTTTATATGATTTAGCCTGATGTAACCAATAAGTTACTTTATATAAAGTAGTTATTTGAGTTTTGGGTTCCCACCACATGCTTCTACAAGTATCATCTGCTAGTCTAACCACTGAGCCGTTTGCAATATTTATTAGTTCCATGTTAGAAAGCACTCCAGTATTACTCATCACTTGATGTATCAATAGACACAATATTAATATAGAACCACAATATATTATGGTTTTTCTCTTACGAACCATGTAAATTCGCCTCCACCACAATTAATCTTAAGTACTAATCCAATGAATTTTTTAGTTTAATTTTCATAAACTCAAGCCACCTTCTAGCTCAAATCGAAAAGCATATTCGTTAACTTCTTGTCATATTTCTCTATTAATTCTTTATCATTTTCAATAACAGCTTTTTTAAGCTTGTTTAACACAATGCCAACTTCTATTTTATTATCCTCATCTAACTTCTCAAGTTTCTTTTCCGCTATTTCTATAGTGAGTTTTATTTCTTCTGCAAGCCCTGAATTTTTCCAATCTTCTAGTTGAGTATTTTTTTCTTTACTACTATTGATGAAATCAGAAATTGACATTAATGAATTATCGAAACCGTTTAAGTCAAAAGTTGCTGCTATACTTTTCCCTGTACTTAACACCTTGGCGATTATTTCTAGTATTCCATTTAAATTGTATGAAAAGCTTACCTCTAATGCCTCTTCCCCTTTTAAAGCACTAGGTATTCCAGTAAGCACAACACTTCCAACTCGTGTATTTTCCTTAACGGATTTTGATACCCCTTCATATACCTCTATAACAACATCTGTTTGATAATCGTAATTTGTATAATAATTTTTTTTCACAGTGCAAGGTATTTTAGCGTCTCTTTTAATAAGTGGATCAAATATTCCGTCAAATCGTCTTCCATATTCTCCATATTCAACAATACTTATTCCAAGATTATATTGACAATTATCTGTAACAACTAACCCATGCTCAGAACTTATCTCATCTTCTTTTATGCCTGCTTGTACAGCTGCCCCAAGTGCAACAGCCTCATCTGGATTTACTCCAAGTTTTAGTTTACCACCAAATCTATCTTCTAGTAATTTTCTTACACAATTCATTTTGCTAGATCCACCTACTGCAATTACAACATCTATATCTTCATCACTATAACCAGCTGCATCAAGTGAATCATCAATAGTTTTTACTGTAGAATTAATTAAATCAGCAATTAATTCATGCATTTTTTCTCTTGTTAATGTTACTTTTATTTCTAATGGATTATCATCCTTGTTAGCGGCAATAAACGGAATGTTAATTTCAGTTTTTTCACTTTCTGAAAGTTCTATTTTAGCCCTTTCAGCTGCCTCCTTAATTCTTGACATAGCAACCACATTTTCAGATAAATCCATATAACTTTCTTTCTTAAACTCCTCAACAACATAATCTACAATTCGTTTGTCAAAGTCCTTACCACCAAGCCTATTTTGGCCTCTACTTGCCTTTACATCTAATATTCCACTAAACAGTTCTAATACAGATACATCAAATGTGCCCCCACCTAAATCATAAACCAAAACCTTTTCTTCTTTTTCTAAGTTTTTTAGTCCATATGCCATAGCAGCTGCTGTTGGTTCATTTATTATTCTTTCCACTTTAAGCCCTGCCATTTCCCCTGCTCTCTTAGTTGCTTGTCTTTGTAATGAATTGAAATTAGCTGGTACTGTAATCACTGCCTCATAAACTTCATCTTCTAAAAATTGTTCAGCATAACTCTTAAGTTCTCTAAGTAATATTGCAGATATCTGTTCTGGTAAATACCCCTTTTTATCTAAAAAAATCTTTTTATCCGTACCAATTAGTGATTTTACCTCTGCTGCGGTCTTATCCGGTTTTAATATTAGTTGTCTTTTTGCATATTCTCCTACAATATACTTTCCATCATCTGTTACCCCTACAACAGATGGAGTTATTCTTTCATTTAAGTCATTAGTTATTATTTCTGGTTTCCCGTTCTTTATATACGAAATTTCACTTGTGGTTGTTCCTAAATCAATGCCTATAATTTTCATAATAATGCCCCCCTACTTTGTAGCAATTACTTCTGCTGGTCTGATTACTTTACCCCTATATTTGTAACCCTTTCTTATTGTACCAACTATCTGAAATTTATCTTTACCTGACGTTTCTATTACTTGAACACATTTATGAATATTATTATCAAACAATTCATTAGCCGTAGGTATTTCTTCTACACTTATCTCTCTCAATTCCTTTTTTATATTTCTCTGTACACTATCTATGTTATTTATCAATGCTTCATTGTTAATTTCCACTGCAAATTTATTTATATTGTCAACTTGATCTAGTATATATATTAACTTTTCAATTATCTTCAAATTTATTTCATTAACTTCCTTAATTTTTTTTTCATTAGTATCCTTTAATTCTATACTATCCCTTATAACCTCTAAAGACATCATAAATTTTTTATTCATTTTTTCTATATTATCAATTTTACACTGAATATTATCTTCTAATCCCATATTTTAAAATTCCCCTCATTACTATTTCTTGAAGATGCCCTATCACTAATTTCATCATATAAATCCTCTTTTAATTCGTATAATGCTGAATAGTCTTTTTTTATAATACACAATGAATCAAACACAGCTTTAGCATCTAATAAAATTGCATTTTTAATTTCATTCATATTTTCTTTAACACCTTTTTCATACTGGGAATTCGATAATTTAAACCTATACAAATAAAAATATATAGGTGTTTTTAGAATGTCTTTTATTCTATCATCTTTTAAAATATTATCAAAATTTAGTGTAATTCTTACTAGCCGTGTTACTTCTTCATTAAGCTTTGTTAGTTTTTCATTGTGGCCACATGTTTCAATAGTTTTTTTGCTTATTAGTTGTGCATACTCATAATCTCCCATCTTATACAAAGACTTAGCAAGATTATAAAACTTCCATAAAATATATTTTTTTATCTCCTCGTTATTTGAAATTCTTTTTTCTATATATGTTAATGTTTCTTCTATGATATTAATTTCTTCTGAAAATATACATATACATACAATATCATAATAATATGTAAACTCTCTAAAGTCAGTAGTTCTATTTAATTCAGCAGTTTTCCTTAAATATTCTACTCCTTTATTATATTCTTTTTTTTCTATATAAATATCAGAAATCAAGGTAATATTTTGCTCATTTTCCCCATCTATTTCTAAGGATTTTATGCAGTATTCTTCTGCCTTATCAAACTCTCCTTTTGCTTTATAGGCAAAAGCCAAATTCCCTAAGTACATGGGGTTTTGGGGATTAAGGCTTACTAGTTCTTTAAATTGTTTTATGCCCTCATCAATTTGTCCATTATATACAAGTGCCAATGCTAATTTGTTCTTTTGTAAGCTTAAGCTTGGCTCTATAATTAATATTTTTTTATATTGGACTATAGCTTCTTCATACCGTTCATTTTCCATTAATTCCTCAGCCAAATTTTCTAGATTATCAATTTTATCACCATATTCACTTCTTGCTTCATATTCAGCTCTTCTTACTGGGTTTATAAGTATTTCATAGGCTTCCCTTATTTTTTTAAATTCTTCTGGAGCTTTTTCTGGAGGATATTTTCTTATCATTTTTACATAAGCATTCTTAATTTCTTTCTCGTTTGCCGAGGGATCAATTTCTAAAATACTATATAAGTTATCCAAAAATATTTGCCTCCTTTTGTTTTTATACGCCTTTTTTTTCTATTTTTCTCAAACAATAATCAAGAGTAATAATCCAAAGTAATTCGTTCACAACATACTGTGGCAATAGATTATCTATTAAATATGGAAGCATTATTGTTACAATGGTTATAAGTGCTGCAAATATAGCAAGACAACTTCCTATTTTGTCTGACCTACTTTTGTTGAAAATATTAACAGATACAATCAAGAATACTATGTTACATATAAGATATAAAATATCTAGGTAGAAAAAATTATTTTCTACGCTAATGGTATAGCCTAATGTGTAATTGGGTAATAGTGCAATATTTACAGGCATTTTGAAAATTAAAAGAAAATATAAAACAATAATAACTAATGATATTAAATTTATATGGAAAAAATTTATTTTATCGTTTCTTATCAATATATATATTGATATCATTCCACATATTGGTACAAAGATAAAATATAAGAAATTAAATGCTTTTAGCATGTACATATATTTCAAATTACTTTGCAAAAGCATTATAAGAAGTGCTGCATATCTCATAAGGATTAATATGAAAACAACAGTGCTTAAAATTTTAATTTTTTTAGGTGCATTTACCACTATTTTAAATCCAAGTAAAGTAAAAAAAATAACAAGTAATAATAAGGTTACATATGCATATAAAAGCATTCTATTCCTCCTAAGGCGTCTTCCAAAACTTTTTATTACTTATTATTATTAATATATATTATTATTTATTCTTAATACCCAAAACTTTTAATCCATGTTTTATGCATACAATTTTAATTGGAAAATCTGGGCCCTTTTCACCATCAATGTCTGTTACTATATTCTCATCACTCTCAATTATCATTTCATCTGTCTTATAATAAATAAGACTTGAACTATTATCTAAATGATTTCCTTTAAACATATCAAAAAGCAAACCAATAATATCCCCTGGCTTACTTGTCTTAATTATTATTACATCTAAAAAACCGTCATCTAAAGATGCTTTATATGCAAAATTAAGGTTTCCAGCAGTTTGTCCATTAAAAACCAACATTAAATATATTTCACCATCAAATTTATTTTCTTTTGAGGTGACTTTAAATTTAAGAGGCCTGAAATTTGGTATCTGCTCCAATCCTTTTAAATAATATGCGAGTTTTCCTATTGTGTTTTTCATATTAATATCTGTTTTTTGAGATACATCTGTAAATAATCCCATGCTTGCTACATTTACAAAGTACTTATCATTAATCTTTCCTAAATCAACTTCTCTAATATTTGAATTTATTATTTGTTTGCAAGCCTGTTCAACATCCATAGGCATATCTATAAATTTTGCAAAATCATTAGCAGTACCTGTTGGAAGTATTGCAATAGGTATATCAATATTATTATTTTTAATATAATTTACAACATTATCTACAGTTCCATCTCCGCCTGCTATTAGTACATATTTATAATCTTCATCAAAATCTTCAAATGCTCGTCCTATTCCAAATTTCATACTTATTCTATAAGGTATTATTGTATATTCATGCTTTTGATGTATTTTTATGACCTTATCTATATTATTTACTATGGAATTTTCTCCCGAATATGGATTATAAATAAATTTCACCTTATTCATACTTAACTCTCCTATCAATATGTAAATTTAATAATTTATTATATGTAAATCACATTTTTAAAGGTATGCTTCAAATTTGAAACATACCAAATGTTATACAAATTTCACTTATAATTGTATATTCAAATAGCAAAAATTTCTAGTACTTTTGCAAAATAAATTATAAGTTACATAACAGGTGTACAAGGTTCTGATACACTGCATAGTGTTTTTTCTGCATCATCTTTAAGTCTTGGATAAGTGGCTATGTCACCTAATGCAATAAATCCAATTAACCTATTGTTTTTTACTACTGGAAGCCTTCTTATCTGTCTTTCACTCATTATCCTAGCAGCATCATGAATGTCCATGTCTTGATCTACAATTACGGGATTAGAAGTCATTATTTCCCTTACGGTCTGAACTCTGGGATTTTCCCCTCTTGCAACATTTCTAAGCGTTATATCCCTATCTGTAATAATGCCGATTACATTTTCTCCACTACATACAGGCATTGACCCAATATTATGTTCATCCATAACCTGAGCTGCCCTCTCGACAGTATCATCACTGTTTAAACTAGCAACGCTTTTAGTCATAATTTCGCTAACTTTCATAATAAAAACACCTCCTACTCCTATTTTAACCAAGAGATTTCTTATTATAAGCGTTAATTTTTTTCATTTTTGATAAAATATTCACTATTTTTTTTTAAGATGCCTTATTGTTCCTGTTTTTATTATTTTTATAGCTTTTGTATATATAATTGGCTGATACTGCTATTATTGTCATTAATATAATTGGTATAAATATTTTTTTAATTGTATATTTTCCTAAATTTTTACCTATATAGGAATACATAATCATTTCAGGAATTATACCTAACATAGTTCCCAGAATAAAGTCTTTATATTTAACTTTAGTGAGTCCTGAAGCATAGCTTAAGGCATCATATGGAAATACAAAAGATAATCTCATAAGAAGCATAATCAAAAATCCATGTTTTTCTAGTCCCGAATCTATTTTTAAGACTTTTCCTTTTAAAATTTTATCTACAAATGGTTTTCCCATAAATTTAGCAAGGAAAAATGCCAAAGTTCCCGAAAAAAAACACCCAATCATACTATAAATGAAAGCATAAAACGAGCCAAAAATATTACCTGCTACTATTGATAATAAAGATGCAGGTATTACGAATAATATAGGTTTTAATGAGTACATTACAATAAAAATCAAAGATGAAAATTTACCATAGCTTAGAATATAATGTCTTAAATGTCTATAATTTATGTTATGAAATACATTCCTAAATTTAAAAATTGAAATTAGAATAATAATAAATATTATGACTATTCCTATGTCCTTTAGTTTATCTTTTGTGAAATCTTTCATCATATTTCTCCCTCTACGTTATAACATATATCATATCATTTAGTTAATTTCATTTCTAGTAGTTGTAAAAAACTAGATAATTATATATAATATATTAAATAACCTCTTAACTTATAAAAAAAAATAGGTTATAATATATTATATCAATGTTACACTAAAAAATTAACATAAATATTTCAATTATTATGTTATAATTATTTGATGTACGTTTTAATTATATTTTTAGGACTTATCTAATATTTTTATTGAAAACATAGGAGTGATAATAAAATGGCTAAAAATGCTGTGCCGAATATTTTTACCTTTAGTAATTTAGCTTGCGGTGTGTTATCTATTTTAATGACATTTGACGCATCTTTGCAAAATATTAATGCCTATAAATGGCCTTGTTTATTTATACTTTTAGCTGCACTTATCGATAGATATGATGGAAGAGTCGCTAGATTTCTTAACGTTTCTAGTGAAATGGGTAAGGAACTTGACTCCCTTGCAGACTTAGTTTCCTTTGGAGTTGCACCTTCTATACTTGCTTATAATCTATATAAATTTTCAACCTTTGGTGCATTGGGTTATGTATTAGTTTTACTTTTCCCAATTGCCGGAGCATATAGACTAGCAAGATACAATACTACTTCCTTTGATGGAAACTTTATGGGTATTCCTATAACAGCAGCTGGAGTTCTTCTTGCATTTTATTCTTTGATAATAAGTTCAAGGGATTCAACTCCAAATGTTCCTATTACCATTATACTTATTGTAATGCTATCTTACCTTATGGTATGTAAATTAAGATTTAAAAAGGTTTAGATTAATAAAAAAACTCCATTCAATCTATGGAGTTTTTTTTAATTCTTCTTCTATTTCATCACTTATATAAACCTTATCCACTATTTCTCTCATTAATTCGTCCTTTATTTTACAGTATTTAATGTATGCCTTTTCTCTTTCATTCATTTCACATATCATAGTATCTATAACTGCCCCAAGCTTATTTACTCTTTTAATTGCATCTCTAACATCATTTTTAGTTGATAGTGCTATGCCATTTAGTTCTCCTGCTCCGCCAATTAAAAGCCTATACGAATTTGAAAGTTTTCCTATAAGATCTACTTGATTATTTATATCTAAATAATAATTTTCTAAAACTTTTCTATTTGACAATTAGCTTCACCCTGTAAATATGATATCACTAAATATTATATTTGTGGATAATGTTGTTGTGACTACTAATTACTTTGTTTTTCACTTGCCTCTTTACAACACTTTTCATCTAAATTTTGATTAATTTCCAATTCATTTTCCAAATCATTTCTAGAAAGTTCTTCATTTATGTCTGACACCTGAAAATTAGGACATAACAAATATTCTGGATAGTACACAAACATATCTATACCTCCCTTCCTATATTAATTTATGATTTGAAAACTAATTGGTTCCGCTTAATTGCTTTTTATCATATTTTTAAGTTCCAACCCTTTTTTAGTTGCCGCAAGACCTCCCAAAGCTGTTTCTTTAAGTTCACAGGACATGTCTTTCCCAATTTTATACATTGCACTCACACAATCATCAAAGGGTATTTTACTTACTACTCCACTTAAAACCAAGTCTGCTGTAGAAAGTGCACTAACCGCACCTGCTATATTTCTCTTTGCACAAGGCACCTCTACAAGTCCTGCAATGGGATCGCATACAAGTCCTAAAATATTTTTTATAACTATTGCTGCAGAATCTAAAGATTGTCTCACTGTTCCTCCCATCATTTCAACCACAGAACCTGCTGCCATTGCTGCTGCTGAACCACATTCTGCTTGGCAACCTCCCTCTGCACCTGCTAAAGTAGCATTTTTAGCTATCAACATCCCTATGCCTGAAGCAGTAAAAAGTGCATTAACAAGTTCTTTATCAGACTTTTTATATTTTTCACCAACAGTTATAATAACAGCTGGTAGTATACCACAGGAACCTGCTGTAGGTGCTGCTACTATTTTTCCCATAGCTGAATTTACTTCTGCACAGGATAATGCTCTTGCCATGGCTTTAGTTAGGAATTCTCCACATATTGTATTACCACTTTTAGCATAAGCATATACTTTTACTGCATCTTTCCCAATAAGTCCGCTTACTGATGTTACTTCATGCGTCATTCCGTATTCTGCTGATTCTCTCATTATATCAAGATTTTTTTTCATCCTATCCATTATCTTACTTTTAGATTGACCACTTCTATTTATCTCTTCTATTAATGTGTATTCCCATATCTTAAGACCTTTACTTTCACATATATCAATAAGCTCTTCTCCTGTATTTACAAACATTTTTTGCCTCCTACAGACTTGTTATTTTTTTCAATATAACTTAATAAGATTCCACAATTGGATTTATAACTCTAATGCTCTCTATGTTTCCAAGCTCTTTTATCTTTCTGGCAATATCTTCTGGTATGACACTGTCCGTTTCAAATATCATGGAGGCTTTAAATCCTCTATTTTTTCTATATACCCTCAAAAAAGCTATGTTTATATTAGCTTCGTATATAACTGTGCTTACCTTTGATATCATTCCAGGTACATCCCTATGCTTAATTATAAGTGTTGGATAATTTCCGCTAAACTCAATTCTTTGACCATCAATTTCAGTGATTTTTATGTTTCCACCACCTATAGAAGATCCCATAACCTGAACCTCTACCCCATTACTTTTTATAAAGATAAATTTTACTGTATTGGGATGCTCATCACCTAAATCTGTTTCAATAAATTCAAAAGCCATATTATTTTCTTTTGCAAGCTCAAATGAATTCTTAAGTCTTTCATCCCAAGGATTAAGCCCTAAAACTCCGGCTACTAGTGCTTTATCCGTTCCATGCCCTTTATAAGTTTTAGCAAAAGACCCATGCAAATAAAATTCCACTTTTTTAAACTTATCTTCTCCTGCTATTATAGCTGCAATTTTCCCAAGCCTTGCTGCCCCTGCCGTATGGGAACTAGATGGTCCAATCATTATAGGACCTAAAATATCAAAACAACTGTATTCTGTCATTTAATCACCTCAAATTAATCTTTAGTATTTATAAAAACAACTTCCTCCAACGAATTCTCTTAATATAGAGTTTTCTGGAACGCAGTCTACGTCTACCTCTTTAAAAAAGCTTAAAAAGCTTTTTAATCTAAGACTTTCACTATATACAGGACTATCACTCTTTATCTTATCTAATTCTATAAGTGCATACTTTTTAAGTATACATAATTCATAAACTAAAGTTGAGTTAAACATAGCATCTGCTTCTTCCTGAAATATAAATATATTCTTCTCTTCACCTTTTCTAACGGAATCCCACATGCTTAATGTGGTTTCTCCTCCATATCCTCTAGATAAGTAGTCTCTTACTATTCTTCTTATCATTCTTACATCTGTTGTGGATATTCTATTGTGATCATCAAGATTTAGTTGTGTTAACGCACTGATATATATTTTAAATTTTTTACTTTTAGGTATTGATGAAGTCAAAAGTTCGTTTAGTCCATGAATACCTTCAATAATAATTATTGCATTTTTTGGCAATTTAGTAGCTGATTCACTCCATACTCTCTCTCCTTTTTTAAAATCAAATGTAGGTAAAATAACTTCTTTCCCTTCCATTAAATCCTTAAGATTTTCATTAAATAATTTTAAATCTAATGCATGAATTGACTCAAAATCATAATCCCCATTCTCATCTCTAGGTGTATCATTCCTATTTAAAAAATAATCATCTAAAGAAATGGAGACTGGTACAAATTCATTTACTCTAAGCTGTACTTCTAGCCTTTTAGAAAATGTAGTCTTTCCAGATGAAGATGGCCCAGCGATAAGAACTACTTTTATGTCTTTTTTATCCCTTATCATGTCTGCTATATAGGCAATTTTCTTCTCATGAAGTGCTTCCGATACTCTTATAATATTAATTATATCTCCATTTAAAACTTTTTCATTTAAAGAACCCACATCACCAACACCTAAAATATTTCCCCACTCTTCTGTTTCATGAAATATATTATATAGTTTTTTTTGTTCCTTAAATTCAATAAGTTTATTAGGCACTTCCTTACTTGGATAGTTAAGAATAAATCCTGATTTATATGGAAAAATGTCAAAAACCTTTAATATACCTGTGGAAAATGCCATATTTCCATAAAAATAATCATACCTTCCATTTAGTTCATAAAGGTTCAATTTTTCATATTGTATAGTTTTTAAAAGCTTAACCTTGTCTTCCATTTTATATTTTTCGAATATTTCTATTGCTTTTTCCCTACTTACTGAAAGCTTCTTTATTTCTATATCTTTTTTTATGATTTCTATCATCTTTTCTTTAATTGCCTTTATATCGTCTTCTGTTAATGAAGGCTCTTTATGAATTTCTCCAAAAAGTCCTTCCCCTAATGTATGTTCTATAGTTATTTTTGCTTCTTTAAATAATTCAAGAGTGGCGCATACAAGTACAAATTGTAATGTTCTCTTATAAGCCTTTATACCAATTTGACTACTTGTATCAATGACTTCAAATTTTCCATCTGCGTCAATAACCTCACTAAGGTCACAAATCTTATTGTTAAACCTTCCTAATATAATAGGATTGCTTTTAAAAATCTTATTTCGCTCAATTATATTATGAAATGCAGTACCTTCATCTACTATAATTTCTTTATTGTCTGGTAATGTTATCCTATACTTTTTCATACTTTCACCTTCGACATTCATATTTAGGAATCTTATTATTTTTTTAAGATTCCTTAACAGTATCATTATACTTTAAAAACATAAAAAATGTATTAATTTTTTAAACCTGCAAACACTAAGGCATATTCAAAAAAATAACAAGTTAAAGTTGCGGTGGTGTCTAGGATGTTTATAATAATGATCAGAACAATGATATTATACACATTAGTTGTATTAATTATGAGACTCATGGGAAAACGTCAAATTGGGGAATTGCAACCCTTTGAACTTGTAATAACTATAATGATCTCAGATCTTGCTTCTTTACCAATGCAAGATACTAGAATTCCCCTTATCCATGGTGTAATACCAATAATAACTCTATTGTTTTTAGAAATAATTATATCTGTATTACAATTAAAAAGTGAAACAGCCAGATTAATAATATCAGGGAAGCCAAGTATACTTATAAACAAAGGTAAAATTGACATTGACATAATGAGAGCTCAAAGATTAAATCTAAATGATCTTATACAGGAAATAAGATTAAAAGGCTATTATAATCTTGAAGACATTGAATTTGCCATACTTGAGACAAATGGTCAGTTATCTATTATTCCTAAAACAGAACTATCTAACGCTACAAAAAAAGATTTAAACATAAAATGTGCTCAAGATTCTATACCTATAACGTTAATTCTCGATGGTCAAGTTAATCATAAAAACCTTAAACTTCTTGACAGAGATAATAAATGGCTAATTAGTACATTGAACAGTAAAAACATTAATTCACCTAAGGAAGTTTTCATTGCACTGGCTGACTCACAGGGTAAATTTTACATGCAAACATATGAGGAATCTTCAAAAAATAATAGGAGAAAGATATGAAAAATGTGTTGATAACTTTGGTTTTATTTCTAGGTGTTATAATAATTTGCTCAATTTCAGTTAACTATTTAAATACTATTTCTAATGACATCTATATAGAAAATACTTCTTTAAAAAAATATGTAGAAACTGAAAATTGGGATAAAGCTACTTCTAAATCAAAAGAAATGTCTAAGCACTGGCACATATATTCAAATAGATGCTCAGTGTTTGTAAATCACACATTAATAGATGACTTAAGTTTAGAAGAACATAAGCTTGATGCATATATACAAACTAAAGACAAAGACGAAGCCTTGGCTTCTTGTGATAGCATAGAATTCCTTATGGAAAGAATAAAGAAATTAGAAACAATAAATCTACAGAATTTATTTTAGGAGTGCCGCCAACATTTGGGAAATGTTGGTAACGCCCCATACCCCATAAACTACATACATATAGCCACAGTTTGAGAAATACCAATGGGATGCACTATGAGATAATTGCTCTAAATTTAGGTTAATTAGGTTTTATGATATTTTTATCATTAATCATTACCTCATTCCATATACGGTCAAACGCAAACTACAGCTACAAATAGATAATATATACAGTCTGCTCTTACAAAACAGCAGACTGTATATATTCCATAATCGATGCCTCTGCTTCATTAGGAATGGGGCTTCTAACCAACAGGATTGTATCATTTTCATGTTCTTTCTCATAATTTACATAATCCTCTACGCTAGAAACTATAATCACATTTAAACCACGATCCTGGCAGGTAATACTATTTATGGTATATAGCTTTTTATAAGGTTCAACGCTTCTGCGAGCTAATACACCGTCTAGATAGTATAACACAGTCTACACTTACCAAGCAGCTCCGTGAGTTGGAGGAAGATGATTTTCTACATGGAGAAATTTACAAAGAAATTCCACCGAAGGTTGAGTATACTTTAAGTGAACTGGGGGAAAGTTTTATTCCAGTTTTGAATGCCATGATGGTTTGGAGTGAAACTCATCTGTGCCCAGATTATATAAGTCCATTTATGAATCAAGTAGAAGTTGATATTCAAGTAGAATCTGAATAATTATTTTATTCGGCGACCTCTCAGTCAATTAGCAAATAGGATTTTCACATTGATGCTCTCACAGAACCGTACGTGAATCTCTCGATTCATACAGCTTTATCATTCATCTTATGTTTTAAATCCGAGAATCCTAAATATTTCAATTTCTATGGTCTATTAGTCTTTATTGGGGTGTCGCCAACATTGTCGGATTATCTATACTAAAACCATATGAATCTAGTAAAATAAATGTGTTGCACGATGTTGATATATAAACGTAGTATACCGCTATTTGACCTTTGAAAATGGTACTCTGAATTATAAATTTAAGAATTAAGCCTCTTAGTTTACTATGAATACTACATATTTTTATAGTATAGTTAATCCCACAAGACCCCTCTAAGGATATAGGGGTAATATAACCTGAAATTAATTTACATAAAAACGAATATATTTCATATAATAATGTTGCATTGTTATATGAAAGGTGTTAATGTATATATATGGTATGCCATATATATACATTAACACCTTTCATTGTATTTTTATCATATTAATAGTTTCAACTCCTCATAAAATTTAAGATATCAATAAAGTGAACAATCTATTATAAGTATAATAGATAAGGGGGATTTATAAATGAAAAATTTAAAAACCAAATTATTAACTTTAGGAGTTTTAGCTACTGTGGTAATGTCCTCAACACCAGCTTTTGCTGCAACTAATTCTAAGTCTAATACTGTACAAGCTACGGTTATATCAAAGAATTCTCATTTTAAGTTTAAGAAATTCAAAGCTTATTATAGAGAGTATACTTATGCAAATGCACCATCAAATGTAAAAACTCAATATTACAATGATTGTAAATCAATAAACAAAACTCCATCTCCTTCAGATAAAATAGATGTTCCAATTACAGCGACAAATAGTTCTGTTATTGAACCAAATAATGTTGCTCTTATATATAGTTTCACATATGATCCTTCTTCTGGTAACATGGAAGTTACAGACCCCTCTGGCATTGATTATTATGCAAATACTTCTCAGCTTGTAGGATATAGACATATTACTACTGGAGCCCCCGTAGAGTGCCTTCAATTATTGCTAGGTGAGCTAGGATATTCTATAGCTATTGATAGGATATTTGGTGATCAAACTCAAGGAGCAGTATTGGACTTCCAAAATAAAAATAGTCTTTCACCAGATGGTGTTACAGGTCCAAATACTTGGAATACTATGTTATATGTTCTTCATTAATATATGTACACAAAATGAGCAGTAGTAAACTATTGCTCATTTTGTGTACATATATTAATTGCTTTTTTCAATCACAAATACCAAATCATTCGGATGTGCTTCCATTAAATTTTTATTTGAATTTCTCAAATTTTCTGGTATATCTTTAGCCTTTCCTTTATACAATAGAACTACCTGTGATGTTGTATTAGTTAGTGGCTTTACATCTGTTTTATTAGTTAGTGGCTTTACATCTGTTTTATTAGTTTCTGCAAAAACATTAATACTAACTAATGAACCTGATATTATTAGTGCTGATAGAGCACCAATAACTATGCCTTTCCTTTTTGTTTTTAAATTTAACATATTTTCCAGTCTCCTTTTTAATATATTTTTATTATCATTAAAGCCTGTAATTACATCATTTTGAAAAGTATGTTTTTTATTAAATCTCAAAGAATTAATAAAAGTAAAAGCATATAATTTTCTTTCTTCCAACCCTAAATTTTTTAATAAAGATTCATCACACGCTAGCTCACAATCAGAATCTACAAGTTTACACATCATATAAACTAATGGATTAAACCAATGAACTATTTTAACAAGTATTAATCCAATTTTGTATAATAAATCATATTTTTTAAAATGTATTAATTCATGCTTTAAAATCAATTTTAGTTCCGTAGCATTATAACAATTTTTCCGAATTACTATATATGGCTTTATAATCCCTGTTCCAAATGGTGAATTAATTCCATCATAATATTTCAATTCAATCTTTTTAGTTATTTTTAATTCAAATAGTAATTCTCTATATATATTAAGTATTTGCTCATCATTAATAGTATAACAATGCTGTTTAATATTTCTAATTAGATTGAAGTATGTATATGTGTAGTAGATTGCAGCAAGTATCACACCAATCAACCATATAAATCCTATTATCTTATTAAAAGAAACGTTATATTGACTATAAATCGTGCTAGTAACATGTATACTGTACAATGAAACCTTATTATCTATTTTTTTATTAGTCGATACAGATGATGAAAAAATATTATATATTTTCGGACAAACATACATTGGTATTCTGCATAGTATAAGTAATCTTGCTATAATTAATAGCCACATATAATAAATGCAATTTTGTGTATACTTTTTTAATAAGTTTTCCCTTAAAATTACTAATATCAAAATTCCAATACTACCTATTAGCGATGTACGTATAAGATCAGGTATAAATTTTTCTAACACATCATCACCTGCTATTCTTAATCCATTCTTCTAATTCATTTAAATCTTCATCAGTAATGTCATTAGAAGAATGTAATGTTGTAATGAAGCTTTTTAATGAATTATCATGAATTTTTTTAAAGAAATTACTTGTTTCCGTTTCCAAATAACTTTTTTCATTCACGATAGCAGTATAATAAGTTATCATTTTACCTTTTTCAGCTTTAATAATTTCTTTATCAGTAAGTCTTTTTAATAGTGTCAATGTAGTAGTTTTTTTCCATTGTTTTTTTTCTTCCATTATTTTGATTATTTCTTTTGATGATATGATTCTTTCTTTATTCCAAATAATTTTCATAATTTCTAATTCAGAATCAGAAATCTTTTTTAACATAAAATAAATCACCTCCCTTAAACTTATTCTATGGCCGTAGAATTGGTTTGTCAATACCTTTTTATCCAAAAATTAATAATTTTGTTTAAATTATACTAGGGTAATTTTGTATATTCCTGCAAAAACATCCTAGTACCGGGTACAGCCGACATACATGCAATTCAGAAAAAGGTTATTATGGTCAAATAGCTAAGTCTGTAACTACTTTGTTTACTATGATTCTTAAGTATAGTTTTAATGAAAAAGGTAATAAAAGTTTTAAA
>Ga0255360_1000195_pt1 | contig 17025 bp, 8 predicted proteins | sample GFST50metaG_FD_186004 | JGI IMG/M metagenome (GOLD analysis project Ga0255360, IMG submission 186004) | Peat soil microbial communities from Stordalen Mire, Sweden - G.F.S.T50 | ecosystem: Environmental > Terrestrial > Soil > Wetlands > Peat | place: Sweden: Norrbotten County, Stordalen Mire... | reverse complement strand
AATTATTAAATCTTTCCGCAATGTTTCTAGTTAATTCTAAATGCTGTTTTTGATCTAATCCTACAGGCACTAAGTCCGTTTGATATAAAAGTATATCTGCCGCCATAAGCACTGGATAGTTTAAAAGCCCAGCACTTATTGAGGCACTATTACCAAACTTACTTGACTTGTCTTTATATTGAGTCATTCTACTTAGTTCTCCCACATATGTATTACAAGTTAAAAGCCAAGATGCTTCTGTATGAGCAGGTACATGGGATTGTATAAACATTGTATTTTTTTCAGGATCAATTCCTGCTGCTATATAAATTGCAAGTATTTCTAAGGTTCTTCTTCTTAAATCTTTTGGCTCTTGTCTTGCTGTTATTGCATGTAAATCTACTACACAATAATAGCAATCATATTGATCCTGCAATTTTACCCAATTTTTTAAAGCTCCCAAATAATTTCCTATAGTTAAGTTTCCTGAAGGCTGTATGCCACTAAATATAACTTTCTTATTTTCTTCTTCCATCTTTTTACCTCCTAAAATAAACAACGCCCTAAACAAAGCAATAACTTTGTTTAGGGCGAAAATACACGCGGTACCACCTAAATTTTAGAAAACTAAGTTTTCTCTCAATTAAGATACATAAATATCCTGTCCTTGTAACGTAGAACTAACGTTTAGAAATACTAGGCTTCTTCCTAAATCTCAGAAATCCATTCAATTTAACCATTACTACTGCATCACACCATAAGGCATATTCAAAAAACTAACTAGTCAGTATGCTAGTCTATTTTTTTTTCATATGCCTAAGCAGCTCTCTTTAAGCATGTATTTAAATCTACTTACATTTCTTCATCAATCTCAATTCTAATTAAGTATATATTAAATATATTATTCTATTTGTTTTTTGTCAATAAGATTCCTAAGATAATTTATTTCTTCCATAATCCGTGAACGTTACAATATTCTCTAACTGATACTATCTCTTCATCAATTTTAAATGTAGCCTCTGGCTTTTCATTTGGTTTTAAGAATTTTCTATAAGCTTTATTTTCTGTTATTACTTCAATCCATTGAATATAGTGTTCTTCTAACATTGGATGCTGAACTTCACCAACTTTTACAAATACTTCATCACCATTTTTTTCTACTACAGGAATATGTTTTTCAACAGCTGCGTCCTCAGAATTTTCTTTTAGTAAAAGCATCGGTTTTCCACAGCAAACCAATGTTCCGCCAGCTTTACCTACAACTTCAACAACATTACCGCATATTGGGCATTTATAGATTTGTTTTAATTCTGTCATAATATATCCCTCCACTATATTTTTATTTGTTCCTATATATTATAACACTAATAAGTATATAAATTAAATTTTCTGACAATTTTTTTCTACCAAATTATTTAATTATAAGTTTCTAATTCTTTGGAATACTAAATAACAAAGCAAAATTTTTATTGCTTCTAGACATCTTCAAAAGATGCCTTGTCCCTTGTTTATGAAAGGAGAATATACTATGTCAAAACAAACACCGTATTTACCAAAAGAAAGAGGCTCTATGGAGGAAAAACAAAAAACAATTAAAGCCTATTCTAATCGCGATTATACAGAACTTCCTGATCCAGTTAGAGACCCAGTTGTTTGTAACAATATTTCCTGTCCAGAATTTGATTATACAATTGAAGATTTAGATGATAATTAATTCTGCTAGAATTAGAAAATAGTTTTTAACTTAGGCATATAAAAATTGCGAAGCAATGATGAAAACCTTTAATCATTGCTTCGCAATTTCTTTTTTGAAAATGCCTAAATTACTACTTCTACTGCGTGTTCTCCATCCTTTAAAAATGGTATTAAGCCTTTTTTCACTTCTTTACCATCTAAAGTAACACCTTTTTTACTTCCTCTTGTAACCTTAATATTATATTTGCAGTTTTCATGAGTGTAATACATTTCATATTCATTCCAATCTTCTGGTACACATGGATGTATTTCAAAGCCTATTCCAGCTGAAAGCTTAAGTCCTAAAATACCTTCAATTCCAACTCTGTACATCCATCCTGCAGTACCTGTATACCAACTCCATCCACCTCTTCCCATATTGGACTTTTCAGCGTATACGTCTGCAGCCATAACATAAGGTTCAACCTTATATACATTGCTTTCTGCCATAGTTTTGGCATGATTTATAGGATTTATCATATTGAATACTTTCCATGCCTTATTGCTCTCACCAAGTTTAGCCATAGCAAGAACTACCCAAGTTGCTGCATGAGTGTATTGACCTCCATTTTCTCTTACTCCAGGAATATAACCTTTAATGTATCCAGGTTCAAGCTTAGAGTTATTAAAAGGTGGCGTCAACAGTAAAACCATTTTTTTATCTTCTTTAACAAGATATTTTTCTAGGGAATTCATTGCAATCTTAGAGCGTTTAATGTCTCCTGCTTTGGATATTACAGCCCAGGATTGTGACAGTGAGTCTATTTTACACTCATCATTTTTTTCAGATCCTAGTGGTGTTCCGTCATCGAAATATGCTCTTCTATACCAATTTCCGTCCCAAGCATTTTTTTCAATGTTCTCACTTACAAAATCACTTAATTCAGAATAGCGCTGACTTCTGTATTCATCTTTTTTATATTTACATATATCCTTAAAATCATTAAGAATACTGTATATAAACCAGCCAAGCCAAACACTTTCACCTTTTCCTTGATTTCCAACAGTGCTCATTCCATCATTCCAGTCTCCACTGCCCATTAGTGGAATGTTGTGAACACCAAATTTTAATCCCTTTTCAAGTGCTTTTATACAGTGCTCATAGACGCTGCCACTTTTATCAGATTTTCTTGCCACATTATATCTTTCATCTTCTCCTTCTTTTAGAGGCTCATCTTCAAGGTAAGATACTTCTTCCTCCAAAACACTGTAATCACCTGTATTTTTTATGTAGTCACTAACTACATAAGGTAACCATAGTAAATCATCTGAAAATCTAGTTCTTATGCCGCTATCAACTACAGGATGCCACCAATGTTGAACATCACCTTCTATAAACTGCCTTGATGCACTTATAAGTATTTGCCTTCTTGTCATTTCTGGTTTTAAAAAGCAAAGTGGCATTACATCTTGGAGCTGATCTCTAAATCCATAGGCTCCTCCTGATTGATAAAACGCACTTCTTGACCATAGTCTACAAGCTATGGCTTGATACATTAGCTGTCCATTTAGCATTATATCCATAGTTTCGTCTGGCGTTTTAACTTTTATTTTTCCAAGCATTCCCTCCCAATATTCTCTTGTATTTTCAAGTTCATCTGTAACTTCAGGTTCGCTTGGATATTTACTTAATACCCTCTGAATTTCTTCAATACTTTCTTCCTCTCCTAAAATAATGTTGATTGTTTTTTCTTCATTCTCTAAAAGAGTTATCTTTGAATTTTGAACCATACATGGATCTAGCCCGGCACCAACATTATTAGAAAGCCCCTTCTTATTCATTGCAATAGGTGCTTCTATACTTCCCCCTCTTCCAATGAATTCCTTTCTATCGCCTGAGAAACTGTCCTCTTTACCGCCCTGTATTTTCAAATATGCAAACACACGCCCAAAATTTGCACTGTAGGGATTATGTGCATATATAAATTTACTATCCTCCTCAATATAGGTCACTATATGATTAGCTGTATCTCTAGGAACAACCCCTAACACAAGTTGACTATAATATGTTAAAGATATGTTTCTTTTAATATTAGAAATATTTTTAAGATTAACTCTAATAATTTTAGCATTTTCATTCATTGGTACAAACATTGTCATCTCGCCTATTATACCCTTTGCCATATGTCTAAATGTAGAATATCCTTTTCCATGTTCTATAATGTATTCTCCATCATCCCTAATAGGTTTCGGTGATATACTCCAGATTTCTGTGGTATCTTCATCTCTAATGTATAGTGCTTCACCTAACCTGTCTGCAACATAATCATTTGACCAAGGAGTTAATTTATTTTCTCTACTATTTTTGCACCAAGTATAAGCACTTCCCAGTTCTGAAACATGGAATCCAAAATTTTCATTTGAAATTACATTAATCCATGGCGCTGGGGTATTTTGCTTATCTTTTAATCTAATAACATAATCATTTGCTGCAATGTCGAATCCACCATATCCATTATAATACTTAAGTTTTCTTTCTGGAAATTTAAAATATTTCACCTCATAACTTATTTTTTTAGGTTCTAGCATAGGTATATCATTTTTAAGTATTATACTGCTTTTAACCTGACTAACTAAAAGGCCTTTAGCTGAATCAATAACAAGTTTAGCTATGGCAATAAGTAAATTTGTATCCTCTTCATTCATAGTTGCCTTACCATATAAGAAAATTCCACCTGATTTATTTTCCTTATCCCTAGAATGTCCTGAGGCAATTATCTCACGTAAACTATTGTTTAAATCCTGTAAATAGCTATTCTCTTCCATATCTAATATTACCAAATCAACTTTTAGCCCTTTCATTGACCAATATTCATGAGCATTTAATAGCTGTCTAACAAGCCCTAAATCTGCTTCGCTCCTTACTAATAATAAAACCAAAGGCAAATCACCAGAAATACCATAAGCCCATAATGCACTTTGAGACTTTTCTACAGATTTAATATATTCTACTCTTTCCCTCACCATAGTATTTAAAAATAGTATTTTGGAAGCTATAAGTTGATAAAGATTGGCTTGATTGGGTTTGATGCCTAAATACTTTAACTCTACTTGGCTCTCACTCCATGCCATACTAAACACTCTTCTAACATTCTGCAATTCACTATATTTTTCTGCAATACTAATAGCATCCTCTTTTGAGTCGGAAATAGAACTTATAAAACTTATTTTACAACTGTGTCCTGGCTTTATACTTACTCTTCTCCTTATAGATATTATTGGGTCTATCACATCTCCTACTACATTTTTAAGTTCTGTACTATCTTCAATTGCTAAAGGTCTTGTAAGATTACATCCTCTACCAACGAAATTTATTCTACTAGTCTCATATTGAATATCTCCAATTGTTTCCCCATCAACAATCATAGTCTGCATAATCCAAGGTTTCTTCTGATTTTTAGCTCTAGGTCTTCTATTTGCTAAAATGCACATAGGCTTTTCTACAAACTCAGTTCTAATAAATAGATTACTAAATGCAGGATGAACCTCATCTGCATTCATAGGTGCTAGAGTTATCTCTGAATAACTGGTCACTTCAATTATTCTATCATCCTTGCCTATATTTTTTAATGTAATTGTCCTTACCTCTGCATTATCTTCACTTGATACAGCTATTTCAGTATGCGTTTCAATATCATAATCTTTTCTTTTAAATTCTACCTTATCTAATGCAAATATAGCCTCATAATTCTCACCTGTTTTTTTACTTGGCTCATAGGTTGCACTCCACATTTCATTTTTACTTATATCCTTAATGTAAAAAAACAATCCCGTATCATCAAGAGTAACATCTTCTCTCCATCTATATGCAGTCATATCCTTTAGTTTTCCATACCCACTACCGCTAGTTGAAATCATAATAGAATAATTGCCATTTGAAAGCAAATGTGTTTCAGGCATTTCACCATTTGGATTGTTATAGTGCCTTACTATGAAATTAGCTCTCTCATCGTGCATTTGTGGAGCTTCAAAAGATTGTTCTCTATCATAAGTAACTACCTTTGGTATCCTCTCCTGCAGCAATAATTCTGTTGCCTTAACCTTTGGTATATTGTGAAATCTATTTTGAAGTATATAACTATTCAGTATATTATCAAGTGCCATAAGAGACATCCCTTGATGATGAACCATGAAACATTTTACTAAAACATTTTTTACGCCCTTTGGGATTCTATCTGTTGTATAATCAACAGCTTCATATAGTCCATATTTGCCTTCGAATCCATTATCAATTATCTTTTCTAAATTACTAAGTGAACTGCTTAAATCCTTTTGCATTGCCAAAATAGTAGAGTAAGGTGATATTACAAGTTCATCTACAAGTCCTCTCTTTAGTCCTACTCCAGGTACTCCAAAGGCTTTGTATTGATAATTTCCTGCAACATCATAACTACAAAAAGCCGACTCTGAAATTCCCCATATTGGAATATATCTGTCTTTTGCATATTTTTTTTGCCCTTTAACTACATTTTTATAGGTTTCATCTAAAAGTGTATCCGGATAGTCCTTCATAATTAGTAGTGGCATAAAATATTCAAACATGGTCCCGCTCCAGGAAACAAGCCCTTTTCCTTTCCCCATGTATGTCATGGCTCTACCAAGTTTAAACCAATGCGTTTGCTCTACATCTCCGTTAGAAATTGCTATAAAACTTGCCTGCCTTGATTCTGATGCAAGCAAATCATAATAGCAGTTACTTAAGCTTCCCTTATCTACATCATATCCAATAGAAAATAATTGTCTCCCTTTATCAAACACCACTTTGAAATCGGTTTCATCACCCATCTTGTTTAGTCTTGACTTAAGGTTATTTATTCTATTAATAATATTTTGTACTTCTAGCTTATTCTTATTTAGCAAATCCTTTAAATTATCTAGCCAAGTTATATTCTCACTAAAGGCATCATCACTAATTTTTATTGTATTAATTATTGTATCAATTTCCTGTGGTATATCTTTAAATGGCACCTTATAAGATAAATCTTTTATTTTTTCTGCCTTGTCAATTATCATCTCTGATCTACTAGCAGCAACATCCGCCCAAGGAAAAATTTTTTCAAGTTCTTCAATCCTTTTTTCAAGTTGATGTTTAGCCTTAGAATTCCAATAAAGCTCTGCATTAGTACTATTATTTTTAATTTTATCACATTGTTCTTTTACTTCCTTTAAGTTGGTTTTTAATTCTGCTACATCTAGTTTTGATGCCTCCACTTGAGTAATTGCATCACTATAATAGTCCTTAACAGATAGTTCATTTTCAATTTCTTCATTTGCAATTCTTAAAACGTCACACATTCCTTCCCTATATATACCATTTATAAGAGGTTTATTCATGTAGTCCTCTAAAGTTTCTATTGCAAGCCAAATATATCCTACTAAATTTCCACTATCAACCGTTGAAATATATTTTGGGTTTAATGGCATTTTTGTCTTTGTATCATACCAATTATAAAAGTGACCATTACGTTTTTCTAGTGACTCCATACTAGTTATAGTTTTATCAAGTCTCCATATTAGTTCATCTAGACTTATATATCCAAGGTCGTACCCTGCAATATTTGAGGTTATTCCCATTCCCATGTTAGTAGGTGATGTTCTATGTGCCACCCCTTTTGGTGGATCCTCCTGATAATTATCAGGAGCTAGAAAATTATCTTCATCATTTATAAAATCCTCAAAATATGCAAAGGTTTTTCTACTTATTCTCCTAAGCAAGTTTCTCTCCACGTCTGATAGATTAATCATTGATTCTTTCCTATGCTTGCTTATTAAGAAGGCTATAACTGGGCTAAAGAACCATAATATGCATGAAGTTGTCATGACGATCCCAACCGTACTTCCTCTGACAATTGCTAAACCCTCTATTAAAACCCCTATAATACTTCCCTGCCACATGAAAGTTATATAATCTCTCAAATTTTTTAAGCTATTCTTTTCTGCATCCTCTGCAGTTTGCCATTGAAGTAAATTTTTCTTACTAATTACTAGTCTATAAATAGTTCTAACTATGGCATCTAACATTAATGCCGTATTAAATGCTAGAAAACTAAAAATTAAAAAAATCTGTACAATTATATTTTTATTATCTTCCATCTTACCAGATATACTTATTCCCCTCATAGGAGATGCAACCACTTCTGATACATCAAATAACCATGGAAAAATTAATGCTATAAACGCTAAACTAATCCACTTTTCAAAACCATCTGGAACTATAGTAAGAGATAGTATTATCAATATCATTATTGATGGGGCTAGCAAACTCCTTCTTAAATTATCTATCATTTTCAACTTTGAAAGCCAATTTAACCCTGAATTTTTAAGTATATAAGGTAATAGCTGCCAATCACCTCTTACCCATCTGTGTAGTCTTTTACTACTTGCATCATAATAGGCTGGATACCCATCAATTAATTCTACATCTGAAATCAAAGCACACCTTGCATAGGATCCCTCTAAAAGATCATGGCTAAGGACTGTATTATCTTTAATCTTACCTTCTATGGTACTCTCAAATACATCTATATCGTATATTCCCTTTCCAGTATATATCCCTTCTCCAAACAAATCCTGGTATACATCTGAAATTGCTGCACTGTAAGTATCTATTCCCGTTTCACCTGAGAATATTTTTGAGTAGAATGTTTTATTAGCGCTAACAGTACTTATGCTGACTCTAGGCTGCATAATACCGTAACCCCTCTCTACTTTTGACTCTTTTAACTGCGCCCTGTTAAGCACATGGCTCATTGCCCCGATAAGTTTTTTAGCAGTATCTCTTGGAAGCTTAGTATCGGCATCTAAAGTTATAACATATTTTACATCCTGAAGTTTTTGCACATTCCCGCTTAATATATTATAACTTGTGCCTTTATTACCTCTTAGCAAGGAATTAAACTCCATTAATTTTCCGCGCTTTCTCTCCCATCCAAGCCACATTTTCTGTTTTTCATTATACGTTCTAAACCTATTAAAGAAATAAAATATTTGTTCTCCAGCATCATTGTATTTTTCATTAAGTTCTCTAATATGATTTAAGGCTATGTTGTTTATATTTTCGTCATTAGGAGATTCATTTTCATTTTTACTATCTTTAAAATCTCCCAGCAAAGCAAAATATAGATTTTTTTCCTTGTTAGAAAGATAGTATACTTCAAGTTCATCTATAAGCTCATTTGCTCTTTCAGGACTATTTAAAATTGCTGGAACAACTACAATTGATTTGCAATCCTTAGGAATCCCCTTATGTAAATCCATCTTAGGAATAAATTTCGTAGTAGTAAGATGATTTACACTCCAGTTTAAAACTGAATTAACAATTTCACTGCAGGGCAAAATCCCCACAAGACCTGCAACAATATATTTCCAAATTATTATGTTTTTATCCTCTGCAAGACTCATGCTTATTATAATTGCCATTAGTGCTGCTGTTCCTAATATATTACACCAAGTATACCAAAAAACCTTATGCCGTTTAAATGGCTTCGTTAATATATGAATTCCTTTTTCTCTATATTTTATCTTTTTCTTAAGACAGTCGATACCTTCATCTATAATATAATATCCAACATGCTTTTCACATTCATATTTGCAATTTTTATCTACTTCCTGTGAGCATTCTATAGCCATTTTAGCTACGTAAGCTTCTGACAGTTTCATGTGTCTAGCTAGTTTTTCAATATTGTACCTGTAATAATCCCTTGATGCGAAATCCATGCTTTCATATATTTTTACTGGATCCCTTCTTAATACTGCTTCTACATAGCTTAATTTTTCAAAGCATTCTGTCCAGTTCAACGCCTCAACTTCTCTTATTGAATTAATACAATTCCCCATTAAAAGTTTTAATCTAGCTTGAAGCTGATGTTCAAGTATAATCACCTTATCTGCATTACTGGAAACAAGATCTAATTTACTATCTATCCAATCGTATATGCTTTTATTATCAACCGCATTGTCTCTTAATATTTTTAAAATCCTTTCGCTAAAATGCGGTGTGAATTTTATATCTTCTGATAAAATCTTTTTAAGTTCTGCTTCCTCTGTTCCATTATTCACAGCGTTTATAAGTCTATCCCCAATTATATCAGCTCTATATTTTTCACTTTGAACCTCAGTAATCTTATGTGTAATATCACTTATAGTTTTTATTAATGCAATTCTTAACATTTTAGGAAGCACCCAAAGTTCATTGTTGTTTAGTATATCATGCTTTTGATACTCCTCAATAAATTCTATAATTATTTTCTCATCTATTTTGTTTTCAGCTTTAGATACTATCTCAAAGCAAATATGATATATTCTCGGATATCCTTTATATTCTCCATTTTCCACAACAGGCAACTTTTTATAGTAATTTTCTGACATATTATTTTTTATATCTTTATATTCTTTTTCTATTAAATATATATTATCCATTAGCCACTCTGCTACAGGTATTACATCTCTTTTATGTTTTATTTCACCGTCAATATATTCATAGCCTTTCAGAATAGTATTAAAACTCTTATCAAGACTTTTTTTTATTTTTCTTTTATTACTTCCTAATGCAAGGTTTTTATGATAATCCGATATGTGAGTAGCATGGTTTAGGAAATACTTATTAGGCATATGTAACCATCCTTTCCCTAATATTATTAATAATTAGCTTAAACTAGTATTCCCGAAATTTAAATTTTTACTCATGGATAGAAATGATTACATTTATATTGTTTTTAATAGTAAGAAACTGCAAATTTGTCAAATAAAAAAATAATAGCCTGAGCATATTGCCCAAGCTATTTATAAAAATACACTTTGATTCAATGAGGAAAAATTCCCTCTATAAAAATCTATAAATTCAATTCATTTTCAATAAGTTGTTCATAAGTTTGCCTTCTACATGCTAGTTTTGCATTACAGTTTGATACAAAAACCACTGCTGCCTTAGGTATTTTATTATAATTACTAGCCATTGAATATCCATATGCTCCAGTGCTTGTGACTGCTAAAACATCCCCACTTTCAGCCTCAGGAATATCTATATCTGTAAGTAAAATATCACCTGATTCACAGCATTTCCCCGCTATTGTTACCTTCTCATTGGGATCTTTATTCATTTTATTAGCAATACCACATTGGTATTCCGCATTGTAAAGAGAAGGTCTAATGTTATCTGTCATTCCGCCGTCAACAGAAACATATTTTCTTACTTGTGGTATATTCTTTATTGAACCAATTGTATAAAGAGTAGTGCCAGCATTGCCTATTATTGACCTTCCTGGTTCAATTATTAAGCTCGGTAAGTTTATATTTAGTTCTTTTGCCTTTTCTTTTGCCCTCTTCAAAATCACACCACAAAAATCCTCTATTTTCTTTGGTTCATCTCCATCCTTATAGAAGATACCAAAGCCTCCTCCAAGATCAAGTTCTTTTACTTCATATCCTGTTATTTCTTTTATATCCTTTATGAGATTAAGCATTACATCTACTTCATCCTCATAAGGTTTAACCTCGAAAATCTGTGAACCAATATGAGCATGTAATCCTGCCAGTTCTATATTAGTTAATTGTATAGCTTTTTTTACAGCACTCATTGCATCATCATTTATAATAGTAAATCCAAATTTTGAATCTATCTGCCCTGTCTTTATATATTCATGAGTATGTGCCTCAATCCCAGGTGTAATTCTTAGAAATATTTTTTGAATTATATTATTTTCTTTTGCTATTGCATTTATCTTTTCTATTTCATAAAAATTATCTACAACAAACCTTCCAACTCTAAGTTCTATACCCATTTTAATTTCTTCAATAGTTTTATTATTTCCATGAAATAACACTTTATCCATAGGAAATCCACTCTTGTATGCCGTAAATAATTCTCCACCTGATACTACATCAAGATTTAGTCCCTCTTCATTTATAAGCTCACACATGGCAATTGTTAAAAATGCCTTTCCTGCATATGCTACTCTATTAATTCCATCAGTCCCAACAAAGGATTTATAATACTTTCTACATTTTTCTCTTAATAGTTCTTCATCTATAACATAAAGTGGTGTTCCAAAATTATTACGTAAATTTGTAGTACTTACCCCACCTATATAAAGTTCATCATTTTCTATCTTCATTGTTCCCAAAAGTTTCATCTAAACACCTCTTTCTAAATTCATAATTTAAAGATTAAATTTACTTCCAATAAGATTAATTGCTTTACTTTTATCCTCCTGTTTAATTGCACAAGTAATTCTTATTTCTGAAGTAGTGATTAATTTTACATCTATATCATTTTCACTAAAAAGTTTGAACATTTTTGCTGCAACTCCTGAAGTTGTTTTCATTCCTATACCAACCACTGAAAACTTAGTTATATCTTTATCTATAAAAATATTTTTATCTGCAGCAAATTGTCTAATTATTTCCATACATTCATCAATATCATTTTTAGGTATTGTAAATGAAACATTCACCTTTCCTTCAATTGGTGCAGTCTGACTTATCATATCAATATTTATCTTCCTACTGCCTATAGCTTCAAAAATGTTTGATAAAATATTTATATTCTGTTCAATTCCATTTATTGTGACAGCTATATCATCATCACTAGTTGCAAGTCCTGTTACTGGTTTGCTTTCCATATTCATATTATTTACCTCCCTAATAACTGTTCCTTCAATTTCTGAGCAACTTAATCCAACATATATAGGAACTCCATATTTTTGTGCAAGTTCTATGGATCTTGAATGCATAACCTGTGCTCCAAGACTGGCAAGCTCTAGCATTTCTTCGTAATCAATTTCTTTCAGTTTCTTAGCCTCAGTATATTTCCTTGGATCTGTACTATATATCCCATCTACATCAGTATATATTTCACAAATTCCATCTAGCTTAACAGCTATAGCAACTGCTGTAGTGTCAGACCCTCCTCTTCCTAAAGTAGTAATATCTCCATATTCATTAATCCCTTGAAAGCCTGCTATAATAACTATTTTGCCTTGGTCTAAACTTTCACTTATTTTTGATGCATCTAAATCCTCAATTAATGACTTTCCATACTGCCCACTAGTTTTCATACGGATTTGATATGCTGAATAACTAACAGCATCATATCCCATGTCTTTTATTGCCATTGCTAGAAGTGCAGAAGAAATCATCTCTCCTGTTGATAAAAGTGCATCTAATTCTCTTTTATCTGGTTTTTTTGAAATCGCCTCAGCTAAGGATATCAAATCATCCGTAGTATCTCCCATTGCAGAAACAACCACAACTATTTTATCCCCATTTTTTTGTTTCTTAATTACTGTTTCTGCTACTTTTTTAATTTTCTCTGTGGTGGCAACTGAGCTACCTCCATACTTTTGCACAACTACTGACATTCTATTTTAGCCCCCTATTCATTAAGAAGTATTTTCTACACCTATAAGCTTTGATGATTACAAATCCAAAAAAAATAAATCAGCAAAGGAACACCTTTGCTGATTTATAATATTCATCCGCAAATTTGTGTACCTTGTAGCTCTCCACTTTTATCAGTGACAGCTTTACATATATTTTATGTAAAGCCAGGAATCAAACTTGTCAGTTTATTTCCTTCGGCTGAAATCCCTTTTTTTATTCATCTTAACTTACCAGCTCCGAATAAATACTCATAATTTCAGCACCTCTACCCTAGGTGAACAAAATCTTATTAAATTGTTTCTTATTTTACCACATGTGAATTAATATAGCAATGACAATATTTTTTAATATAAATGCTTATTTGGGTTAAACTATTACAGATATTTTATTTGAAAGGGGATTTTACATTGACTAACTTTAAGTCTTTAAATAGTTCAAAATCCAATATGCAAAGTGTTAAAGATCATGATAAGAATGCAGCAATATCAATGCAGGAGCAGTTACAAGAAAAGAAGCAATATGAATTTAATAAGTTTAATGTAAATGGAGAAAATCAAAGAGGAGACGATTTAGAGAGAAGTAAAAATCAATAAGATTATTACTTTTTCAAACAAAAAACTATAGCAAAAGCACAATTGGTACTTACCTTTTGTGCTTTTTGCTGTAGTTTTTTTGTACGGACTCCAAGAACAACATATATTTACAGAATATTATTTGTAATAAATATTTAATTTTATAATATATTACATGTAAGGGTTAATATTGTACATAGTTTACTTTATTCCAAGAATTATGTTATAATATATCAGAAAATAGGAATAATGATGATATTTACAAATTTATAATTGTAATAATATGTATTATTGCAATTAAAGGGGGATTCTTAATGCGTATTGGTGAATTAAAGCTTCAAGCAAGAGAAAGTTTAAAAGGTAGAAAACTAAAGGCGGCTGGTGCAACCTTAGTATTTTATTTAATAGCACTTGTTGTTCCTGGAGTAATAAGTTATATTTTAGAGGAATCCATGGGTAAAGTTCCTGGTTCCATTGTTGGTAATATTATTGTTCTTATTATATCTGCAGCTTTAATAGTTGGATGTATTAGATATTTTTTCAGTTTTTCTGACAGAGAGAAAAACACAGAACTTTCTTTATTATTTTCAGGGTTTGATTCATTTCTAAAGGTACTAGGCTTTCAAATATTACTTTCCATAGCAATATTTTTCATATTTGGAATAATAATTGCTTTAGGCGTAGGTATTGCTTTTGCTTCACAATTTAATACAGTAGTTATGCTTATCTTATCTCTTTTAGGTATTGTTTTATATGTAGGACTTATATATTTAGGACTAAGACTTTTCTTTGTTATTTTTATTTTTGCTGAGGATAGCCAAAGTGGAATCTTTGCAGCAGTAAAGAGAAGTTTTTTCTTAACTAAAGGTTATGTATGGAAGTTATTTTTAACAGTTTTAAGTTTTATATTATGGTTTCTATCCTGTATCTTTATTATTCCTTTGTTTTATGTTTTTCCATATGTACAATTAACATATATTAATTTCTATAAGGAATTAAAAAAGATAAAAGAAGGTAACAACGAATCAGTTACTGAATTTTAAATTTTGCAACCTATAAATTCCTATTTTCAAACCTAAAGGCAGAAGATTTATGTATCTCCTGCCTTTTTTTTAAATATACCTAATTAGTGTAATCTCTATCTACTGTTATGACCGTATCATAACCTGGATGTTTAAGCTTAACTGCGGTGTCAATATCTGATTTTAACTTTTCTTCATCTTTTTCTGTAACCCTATTATCAAAGCCTATTACTATGTCAAAAATTAAATTTTTACTTTCACCTTCACCAACTATCCTAAAATCATGGATAGAATGTACAACTGGAAATTTTTCTAAAATTTGTATAACTGTCTTTTTTGCATCGTTCACTTCCTTGGAATCAGTATATATTGGGTCCATATGAATTATTATGAACATATCAAGCTTTTGGGAAAGCTCTTTCTCCGCCTTGTCAATCACTTCGTGAATCTTCATTATAGATATATTGTGTGGTACTTCTGCATGAAGTGAGGCCATAGATCTTCCTGGTCCATAATTGTGTATTATAAGATCATGTACCCCAATAATATGCTCGTATCCAATTACTGAAGTTATAATTTCTTTTACTAAATCTGGATCTGGCGCCTGACCTAGAAGTGGATCTATTGTTTCCTTAACTAAGGATAAACCTGATAAAAGTATAAATATTGCTACAACTAAACCAACATATCCATCTATATCTATTTTAAAAACATATGAAACAATTAATGATATTATTACGCCACTTAATATTGCTACATCGTTTAAAGCATCTGCTCCTGCAGCTTCAAGTGCTGATGAATTAATCATCTTCCCTAAAGACTTGTTAAAATAGCTAAGCCACAACTTTAATGGTATTGCAAGAATTATAATTATGAAAGTTGTAACACTATAACTTACTACTTGAGGATGTATAACCCTATCAAATGAGGTTTTGATAAATTCAAGTCCAACTACCAAAATCACAAAAGATACTACAAGTGCTGAAATATATTCCATTCTTCCATGACCAAAGGGATGCTCTTTATCTGCTGGTCTGTTTGAAAGCTTAAACCCAATAAGAGTTACTACTGATGATGTAACGTCCGCCAAATTATGAAACCCATCAGCTATTATGGCAATACTATTTGTTAAAACTCCAAGAATTATTTCTACAATAAAAAGTATTAGATTTACAATTACACCAATTACGCCACTTACAGTTCCATACTGCTCTCTTACATTTCTATTTTTTATGTCCTCATGATTTTTTATAAAACGTGACATTATAAATTTTGCAGTCATATTAATCACTCCTCGTAGACTGTACAACTTTTTTTAACTAGGCATATGAAATATTATACAATAAATTAGAAAATTAGTATAATAAGATTGTTAAATTTCATGCCATGTTTTAAAATAATATATAGGGCATATAAAAAAAATGCATCACACTAGACAGGAGGGTTACAATGAGTAAAGAACTAGCATTGGCAGAGGACCTCATAGACTTCATATATGGAAGTCCTTCAGCCTTTCACGCAGTAGACAATATTAAAACTATTTTAAATAAAAAAGGGTTTATAGAGCTTAATGAATGTGACAGATGGGAAATTCAAAAGGGAGGACGCTATTTTGTAAGTAGAAACGACTCCGCTATAATAAGTTTTACCGTAGGAAACGGAATAGTTGCAAAAAAAGGATTTAAAATAATAGGTGCACATACTGATTCACCAAGTTTTCGAATTAAACCTTCTCCTGAGATAAAATCAGAAGGTAAATATATGAAATTAAATACTGAGGTATATGGCGGACCTATTTTAAATACTTGGATGGATAGACCACTCTCTTTAGCAGGAAGAGTAACTGTAAAAGGTGATAACATACTATTTCCTAATACCATGCTCATTAACATAAAAAAACCTATTTTAATTATACCTAATTTAGCTATACATATGAATAGAAATATAAACAAAGGTGTAGAACTTAATAAACAAATTGACTTGCTTCCTTTAATGAGTATGGTGAATACTTCACTAGAAGAAGATAATATTTTAATTAAAACTATTGCTAAAGAATTAGAAATAAAAGAAAGTGACATACTTGACTTTGATTTATACCTTTACGAATTTCAAAAGGGAAACATAATAGGTCTCAATAATGAATTTGTTTCCTGTAGCAGGCTAGATGATTTAGAAATGCTACATGCTGGACTTTATTCTTTTGTTAATTCAAATATAACTGACAGCACAAATGTGTTAGTTTGTTTTGATAATGAAGAAGTTGGAAGTGAAACTAAGCAGGGTGCAGATTCAGAATTTCTAGCAAATGTCCTTGAACGAATTGTCTTATGCTTTGGAGG
>Ga0255360_1000192_pt1 | contig 17107 bp, 13 predicted proteins | sample GFST50metaG_FD_186004 | JGI IMG/M metagenome (GOLD analysis project Ga0255360, IMG submission 186004) | Peat soil microbial communities from Stordalen Mire, Sweden - G.F.S.T50 | ecosystem: Environmental > Terrestrial > Soil > Wetlands > Peat | place: Sweden: Norrbotten County, Stordalen Mire... | reverse complement strand
GCATAAATAAGACGCTTATGGCTACGCGAAGACTGCCGCCTGAGAAATAAGGGACGAGGATGCATAGCGCCACCGCTGCATCATAGCAAAAGACAAGCGCCAGATCGACATTTTGCCTCAAAAAGTTATTTGGATGGGCCATGAACTAACTGCTCGACTGTAGATTTAGGTCAGTCGGGCGCTATAAACTGACGCCGAAACGCTCAGACTAGGTTAAAGCGTTTTTATATTAAATGTTATGGGGCTCCACGTTCTCATCGTTATATTTAGCGCGTTTCTTGCGCGCATGTCAATGTGCCTTCACTAATCTCGTGGGTCCTCAGCCGCAACCTCATTGAGGGCTTCAAGATGCTCGAACCCATAGTTTTTCCACCGCCGTACTAAATAATGTCTGGCTTTCGTACGGTCGGAGCCTTAGTGCTTGGGCAAGTCGTGCATCTGACAGACGCACGTGCTTCTTGTCACGCTGGAACATCGTGTCCCATCTGCGTGACTCAGAGCGGGCCTACAGAGTGTGAACATACTCTCTTACCGCGAGCTGCAAATCCTTTATGAACGTCTTATCTTCTTGAGACAAGAAGAGAATCCACTCTAGCAAGACAAAAACCGCAAGTAGAACTACGCTTACAACCAAGTTATAGATCGGTCCCGTGAGAGCGTAAACCGCCGCGACAGCGTAAACCGCAAGAAATGCGGCGCTCAAGGAACCAATTTTCGCAATCCAATTGAAATCTATAGTTATTCCCGAGATCTTGTGTGCATAAAACAATGTCAATCCCGTAATGCCGGTATAGGAAACAACTGTAGCTATTGACGCGCCATTAATTCCAATGCGTGGAATAAGGAGAATGTTTAAAACGACGTTCGTCGCAGCGGCTACAGTGAAGATCTTTAGGTTCAGCTGTGGAAATCCCAGCGAATACAAGATTGAACCAATGGGTCTCTGCAAAGCACCGTTGATTATTGTCCCCAAAAGTAGTATCAATGCTGGAACGATGGCATTCACGAAGGCGCTGCCCAGTATCAAGACGATATAGCGTGAAAAAAATGTCACGCCTAGTCCAATCGGCAATAGAACGACCGTGCTATACTTGATGCTCTTGCTTACGACCGTCTGAATGGCAGCAGTATCTTTTTCTACCCAATAATGAGTAATGGCGGGATACGTTATTTGTTGAACTGATTGAGGGATGATCCAAAAGAACGTGCTCAAGGTAACGGCAACCGTGTAGTAACCGACTTGGGTAGCTGTCAAGAAGTAGCCGATGAAGAGGATATCAGACTGATAGCTTATCTGGTTGATGCCGCTTGCGAGCATTGTCTTGGCTCCAAATGAGATCAGATCTCTTGTCATTGGTCGAAGATTGTGCGGCGTCAAATGGAAGTAATTCCTGCAAACACGCAGTAAGTACAGACAGTATCCCACCGCCGCAAGCACAGTGGCCAAAACGACGCCTAAAGCTCCAAATCCAAAACTGATAAATAAGAGGCCCAGTGCCAACGTGAGAATGCTTTGAAGGATCGCGGCGAGCGCGTAGTACCTCATCTCTCGTATGCCGTTTAAGAAACTAGCTAAGGCACCTGCGACGAAACTGAAGGGGAAAATAGGGGACAGCACGAGCAAAAAGGTGACAAAGCTCGGCGTATGGAAGAGGGCCGCTAACGCAGGCGAAAAAATGGCTAATACTAGGGCTACCACAGTTCCAAGGGCTAGCGATGAAAGAACCGCTGAGGATGCAACTTCATCAAGCTTAGACTGGCTGCCTTTGTACTCAGCAGCAAATTTTATCGCTGCTACTGGAACGCCCAATGCAGCAACCAATAGGATTAGACCATAAATTGTGAACGTGAGAGAGTAAAGACCCAAATTTGCGGCACCGAAATATCTGGCTAAGATTAGTGATAATACTAATCCAAATGCGAATCCGCTGAGCTGTGAGAGCAGCGTCAAACTCACATCAAATGCGAATTTTCTCGGCTCATTCAAGTGCTCACCTCTGCTATACCCTTTCAACGCATGGGTTGGTTCTATCGTAAACCTCGGCAAGTATAGGGATACGGGCTATTTTGCCATCACAGTCGCAAAAAAACTTCTGTAAGTCGCCCTGTTAAATCATTTCTTGCATAGTTTTGCAACACTCCCTCATCTCGTTCATGTTTGGTGACGGTCCAGCAAGCTGCCATTTGCGATATGCTTAATAATACTATTGGCATTGTGTCAGGTGGAGGCGGCAAAATAAAACGCGTTGGGCACTTTAGTAGTCGCATCGCAGGCTCACAAGTACGCGCCTATCGCAAGAACGGGCACGCAGCAGCGAGATTTTTACAGACTTCGGCCGGCGGCATCGGCCAACTCTATTTTGAGGCAGCGGGAACAATGAGGTACTAAAGAGCCTCTTCGCATGGCACTTGTTCGGCATGAGCGAAATCTCGAGGTTGCAGCGCTCGATGTCCTGAGCTAAGGTAGCATTTGACCTTGGAGCGGATAATTGCGAGCTAGATATTGTTTTGTATGCATCTTTTGATGCTCGTGCGAAAGTACATGAAGTCGTCCGTTGCGTTCAGAAAATTCTTTTGGCTCATTGACGGGCATTACGATTGCTGATCTTAGCGATTTCTGCACACGGATCGCTTAAAAGATTTCAGCTCTTCGTCGCTCCTGCCAATGTTCCTTGCAATGATGTATACACGCTTCAACATGCAGACGAAAAAAAATTCTTTGGACAATATGCAAACGATTAGTCCGGAAGCAATCTCGCGAGGTCTGGTGATAATCTCAAAACTAGCATACTCCAAATTCCAGCTACCACTTGTTACGATTTCCTCAGTAAGCCCCAATATCTTTTTTGTTAGTTGAGGCAGGGCAGGCGTAAAAAAACATCGCCAGCTTCGCGCTTAGATACAAAATAACAAATATATAAAAACTAAGTGGCAAATGAGTAACCCTCTATGGACGGCACCAGGCTAGTCAAAATCACCGGAGCAGCGTGCTTGTTGGCGACAACTTTTGCGCTCTTGGCTATACACGAGGCGCCAGCGACGGGGTACGAGGCATCTATCTATGCTCCTGTTCCCTTTTATGCTTGGGCGTTGTTATGCTTCAGCTTCATCGGCGGTTTGCTGATAGCGATAACCCAACTAGTCGGCGGAAGCAAACAAAGCAGGCTGTGGCTTGCGGGTTACGTCATAATTGTGCTCAACACAGTCGTTATGTTGTCGCTATATATCCTACGAGGATACGCCCCGTTAAATCTCGAAGGTGACCTCGGGAACCACGTCTTGTGGGTGGACTTGATCCTGCAGTCAAGTCACGTAAGCCTCCTTGATTACTATCCAGTTGCGCATATCTATGTAGCGCAGCTTTCGCAAATTACCGGTTTGCCGGCGGAGACGTGGTTTGAATATGTGCCCGTAGTTCTAACTTTGTTTTACATGCTATCGATCTTTGCTCTGGCTAAATTGGTGCTTCGCACAAAGGGAGAGATAGGGCTAGCAGCAATAGCAGGAATAATCCCCTTGAGCGCTTATTATCTACTTTATACCCCTCAACACCTGAGTTTCTATCTGCTCCCGTTTTTTATTTTCTGCTTAATGTCCGGGCTAAGCAGGAGAGAGTTCGGAGCTATGACACTCGTTATGATAATAGTAATCTTCGCTGCGATCGTTCACCCACTTTTACCCATTGCTTTAATAGTGTTCATTGCGGGCGCTGCAGCGTTTCGCTTTTATTCTAATCGAAAGAGCACGATTTCAAACCAAAAACAACTTTCAATTAGTGTATCGATAGCGGCGCTTATTTTGATTTCCTATGTGGCTTGGTTCAGCCAGTTCAGGGAGTTCAGGGGCGGTCTTCTGGCAATGATAGCTAACTTTAATGGTAATGACACCTACGTCGGCGGTTCACTGGCAGCAGCCGGGGCCGCCCAAGAGTACGGCTACAACATATGGATTCAATATTTGAAACTCTATAGTGGCATCTCGATATATGTTGTTCTCTTCGTAATCGCTCTTTTTCTCTTGCGGAAAGAGTTCGCAACAGGGGAGGATTACCAAAAGCTCGGAGTTATCCTTGGCTTTTGTACGCTTGTGATCGCATTTTTGGTCCCATTTATGTTTCTGACGAAAATAGTTAGTCCCTTTAGATTTTTAGCTTATTTTTTATCAGTTTGTTCGCTTTTTGTCGGGGTTAGTCTCTTTCGATTCAACACGTGGAGTTGCCGCTTTTTTAACCGTGGGCGGATCCTGAGCGTGTTTGTCATATGTAGCGTGCTTGCAGCTACATTACTCGGCGGTTTCTCATGCTTGTACCCTTCTTCATTCCTGCACGAACCTACAATTCAAACCCCTGTAGCTGAAATAGATGGGATGGGGTGGTTCCTCAATCAAAAGAACCCCACACTGCAGATTACGACGTTGCTATTGACTCCGCAAAATTTCCAGTTTGCATCATCGAATTGGAATGCTGATGCCCCCGTTAGCGATAACTACAGTTTTGGTGCCACTACGGCACTGCCGCTGCATCTTGGATATAATAATAATTCGACGTTAGGAAAATCGGTTGGCAACGATACATATGTTGTCTTAACCGAAAAAGCCAAAGAATTCTACGTAGACGTATTACCGGAGTTAGCGCCGCTCCGATATTCCCCTCGAGATTTCAAGCACATGGATAACGATACCAGTCTGGATAAGCTATATTCGAACGGGGGGTTAGACATTTGGTACCTCCACTCCCTCAGCGCATAGCCGCATGTCGCAGACAATAGCACCCGATGGAGTGGTTAATCGAGACCCGGCTGAATTGCCGAATATCGTTTCTGGATGCTACCCAACCATTTTACATAACCGATTCTGCCACTACTGATGCCTTTGCAATTTTTCAAAACAAACAAAATCTAACAACTTGCCCAATCAATGCTACTCCTTATTGGCTTAGAAGAAGGAAAAATACCATACCTGTTGATTACACTAACGTGAGTTGATTGTGTGTCGGCGAATCGACGCCTTGAAGGTTTTTTTGATAGTTACAGTGTAGATACTCCCAAATCTCATAGTTGGCGTTATCTTGGAACCAACTGTTACGCAATAAGCATCGTTATACGTATCAAAGAGTCCCTGCGTCAGACAGTTTTGAGAGTTGATTCTGCAAAGAGTTCAATTTTGCAGCGTTTATCCGATCTATCGTTCGGAAACAAGCTATTCGGATTGGCGACATCAAATGCATTGCAACCGACCGTGTACTGAGAGAGGCCCCTGAACCCACGTTCTCACACCCTACAGGTCTTTTGCAGTTTTTGTACCCCGCGGTATACCTCGCGAGGAGCTTCCTGTACTTGCAAAGACGGCGCTTACTTAACCTATGTTCCCTCACGACAGTAGCAGCAAGCGGTGCTCTAAACCCGCGGTTAGTACCTCTGATTGAGATACTCGGCGCATCGCTCGCGACTGTCTTTTCATACGTCTTCAGCGGGGTTTTAGCCTTGATCTGGCACGGTTCACGGAAGAAAACTGCGCGGCTACTTTGCTTGGCGCTGAATCAACAACAGTATCTGATGATAAGGTTCTTTTAAGTCGAAAAAACGTTTCAACGTACGATCAACAACTTGGAGGCCATTAAATACGAATTCAAGGATACGATTCGGTTTTGCTGGTTTGCCGCCACAATCATCACAAATAGCCGCCGCAGTATATTCATATACCCCTAACCTATGCTTCAATAACGGTATGCGCTTCGAGGGAGGGGTCCGAACTGAGCTATAGGTTATTTTTGAGAGGTCATAGTCACTAAAAACGTCTTCAAACCACAAATCATCAAAACTTTGGCGATGGTAGTATGGATTGAAAAGCTTGCCACAGCTACCGCACTTACATGAACTACTTCCAACATTCTCGTTAAACGGAACTGTGATTAACAAATACATTGCACCTAGCCGTTTAATCTCCTCAATCACTTTATGGAAGCTAGTAATATCTAGATGCTCTAGTACCTCAGCGAGTATTACTAGATTAAAAGAATCTGCGCGAAATGGTAATGCGTGAACATTTCCCTGAACTGCGTGTTTCTTCAGGTAAGTGAGAGGAGTTCGAGCCATATCGAGTCCCACTACGAAAGGACGATTAACGTTGTTAGCAATGATCCCATTGCCACATCCAAGTTCCAAGACGCTGCACGTTCCTTCTGGGATCATCATTAAGATCTGATTTGCCCTATTGCGCTGCTCCGCGCTTTTGTAGGGCCCCCAAATCATGTCCTGGTTGTAAAATGCCCGCTCACTTTCCGTTGCCATAACAACAAACTCACATTCGTGTCGCGCCATAAATACTTTGCACGATATCTTGGGTTCCTTTTTACTCTGCTATAGGCCGTACACGCACGCAACCCCTCGCGCTAACGAGTGACGAGTCTTGTGTCAAGCATCGCCTGTCACACTCCAGAGCGTCGGAAAGCTAATACCACCAAGTGAAACAGCTGAGCCAAAAAGCGGAGAGCGGTGTAGAAAAAACCAGAGATAATTGCATGAATCCCACGGTACCGTTTGATATCAGATCGCGATTGAAGCCATCCAAAGCAGCCAAGGCGGTGGGAAATTGCACGGTTGTTGGGGTGGAGCTCAATTCATTGATGAATTATGCTATTCTGATCCGTTTGCTGTCCCAAAGCCAAATCAAAAACCCTTGCTAGATCTTCCGTAAGCTTCTTTCTATCGTATTGACTAAGCAAATAGTGTTGATTGACATCATTCCTAGGAACCTCATTTTTAGTCCATTTCTCGTACGCATCAACAATACTATCCTCTATTTCTCTCACATCACAGGATGTGATGACATATGAGGTCCTTGAATGAGCTCGGACAAGTTGCTCAAGTTCACCAGGCGAAACTATGGCAAGTATCGGACGCCCTGCTGCGAGGTATTCGTAGACTTTCGTAGTTACTGCACTTGTCAATTCTATGACTAGCAATAGAGACGATGCTAACACGCATCGTAAAGCCTGCTTTTGCGGCATTCGTCGTGTGCTTTTAACTACCGTCTCGAGTCGTTTCGCTTTTATATCGTCGTCTACCTGCCTCGTTTTTGCACCTATCAAGAGAACCTGTATCTCCTCTTCCGAAATGAGCCCCTTGTTCAACACATTCACTAGTGCGTCAAAGAAGAGCAGGTAAGGGCGCTCCCCAGAGCCTTGCAGTGAGCCCGCGTACGTCACGGTAAACGCACGAAAGGGAGTTATTTCTTCTGGAAAATCCTGGGCATCAAATCCATTCGGGATAACACGGATCTTAGGCTTGAACTCCGGATATTTCTTTGCATACTCACGACTTATAGTTTCAGTAGCGGCGATAACCGCATCGGCTTCTCTAAAGATGGAGCGTTCAATGCGGGTATCGATTCGCTCGTGTAGTTTCGTTGGATATCTCATGCGTGAGTCTTGCACAAGGGTCCAGGGGTCTCGGAGGTCGACTATTAATGGGGTACCTGTTTTTCTCTTGAGAAGCCACCCAATGATCATGGGACTAAACGGAGGACCCGAGATGTAGGTTAGGTCCACGTTCTTTTCTCTTATGATGTCTAGCGCTCGAAAAAAAGCATGAGGTATCCATGTGACAAAAGGATCGGGCAAAAACACTAACCGCCAATTAGTTCCTAGCCAAAAAAATGGAAAGGTAGCATAATTGAGAGGGAGTGGATTGAGAAATTGTTGTACGTCCACGGTGCCGTTGACATCTCCGTTGTTTGATGTCACATTTTGATTAATGTCAATCAACGGGATTCTGGCAACGATCAGCGTTGGTTCAAAGCCAAAAGAAGGGAGGTACTCCACGAATTTTTTTGTTCGTAGGTTCAGATAATATGAAATCATTAGAACTTTCTTCATAAATGCTTGCAAACAGGCGATCCAATGCTAATAAGTGTGTTGTAGAGACCCGCTCTCAACTGCAAAACACTTATCAACCTAGCGAAAAAAATTTTAAGCAACGATTCAAACGCTGCACCTGGTTCTTCTATGGTCCTTAGCACCTCAGCGTCGGTGCGGTCACTAAAAGCGTGCAAGGGATTTCTTGCCGAATCGAGAATTGATGAATGTGGGCCGCCCAAGGCAACTACACGATCAACGCAACTCAATTAGATATCTCGCTCGCACTGACTCCTCTTTAAGAAAAGACGAGTGTTTCGTCGTGATTCACTTAAATAGGGCCGCATAAGAACTAATCAGCGCTGCCATCTCGTTCCTAAACTCACGAGTGCTCATTTGTGTTATGCAGCGTTCTGCAAAAAGTTTTCGCACGTCGCTATTCTCGAGTAGATAGATCACCTTCTTTGCTAGTGCACTTGGATCATCGGTTGATATGAAGAAACCGTTCTCCCCGTCCCGCACCCACTCGCGGTTAGCTGAAATGTTTGTAATAACAGGAACTGCACCGCAGGCCATAGCCTCCAACAAACTACACGGACAGGAATCCGACAGAGAGGTAGACACATAGATATCTGATGATGCTAGATATTTCGGAAGGCTGTCGTAGGGGAGCGAGCCGACGAATCGCACGTGTTTCGCAACGCCCAACGAAATTGCCAGCTCTTTGTGGTAGTCCCTCAGAGGTCCGTCACCCGCGATGATGAAGAGCGTATTAGGCACGTTTGTGAGAATCTGCGGTATCGCTCTTCTGAGCAACTCAACATTGTAGATGGGGCGAAGGTGTCGAATGGAGATTATCATATGCTAGTAGTCTGTTGCCATCAGGTCTTGCTTGACGCTTTCATTTTTCGTCAGCGAATTAAAAAGCGGTATGTCGACCCCGTGTCTAATCAGCGCTACTTTCGAGAGGTCGATCGCCATTTTTTGATTGCGGCTCTTGCCTTTAAACGCCTAGTGAGTCACAGCCCGCACGCGTGACGTGGCCGGCGCATGCGTACCTGATCTCAAGTTCGAGATCAGGATAAGTGATGGTTTCTGCGATAGCTTTGTTTCAAAGTAGCACGCACCGAAGAATATTTTTGCTTCACTCGGGTTCCATTTCGCGCAAATTAATCCAAAGCTACTCGTGTTTATCCGTCAAAGATGCTGGAGTCAGCTTACAAACCAGCAGGCTTTTTAGGGTTACCGAAAAAGCTCTCTCGATGCCGATTAAGCGACAAACGAGCAGCGTAGTAGATGTTGACGTCATCAAACCTCTTTATTGCGGGCATTAGCGGGTTCCGTTGACTCGACACTAGCTAACAACGGATGACATCTGGTCAAGCCACGCTTAGAGGGTTCCACCGCCGATTATGTTTTTCTCACAACTCGTGACCTAGAAAGCAATGAGGTGCTTAAATTTCAGGTATCAACAGCCAACACAGGTAAGTTCCAACTTCTGAAAAACCATAAAAGCCAGCGTTATTTTTTGATAATGGGCAAGCACCGTATTATTAGTGGAGGAAGAAGGTTGCTTAGGCAGCAATCATACCTCCGACGGACAAAACCGGAGAATCGACACCGTCCAGACATCTAATAGAAGATTTGCTAGAGCGAGAGAAGTCGATGTAAAGATGTTGCATCTTTTTGCGTTAAGCCAGACCGAACACGAGGAGGGCTGCTAACAGCCACAGCTAAACCAAGGTAACTTGCCCTATTATTTAGTGTCACGAACTCTGTAAATACTCTAACGTCTTTCTTAAACTCGAATCGCAAAAAGATTCGAACGAGCACTTTTTTAAAGAGGTGCAGTGGCCCTCAACTTGAACAATGTAGCACAGAATTTGATTTTAATGGGGCTGTCTTCAATCGCCTGATGTTTCAACATGGTTAATTCACTCTGCATTTCATTGAGTGCATAAATCGCTGAAACACTGAAGCTATCGCGCGTTTTTCAATTGACTGACCGGTGCTTAGACACAAGGCTTGCGTAGTGCGTCTCCACCTTTTCCATCTCGGTATAATAATCAGCTCTACTCAAGATTATTTTCCGGCATCTCTTTCCGAATTCGTGCCGTTTATTTTGATCCTGAAGTAAGTCGATGATCTTTTGTGCAAGCATTTCGACTTCGTTCGTATGTACTACAAATCCATTCTTTCCGTCTGTAACCCACTCCATATTACCTGGTACATCTGTAACTACCGGCGCAAGCTCGCATGACATTGCTTCTTGCAATGACAAAGACGTACTGTCGGAAAAAGAAGTTGAAACATAAACATCCGACGAAGCGAGAAATGTCGCGAGCGTTGGATGTTCAAGCTGTCCGACAAATCTAAGCGATTTGGATACCCCCAATCTAGACCCCATGTTTATTAAGCTCTCTTTTAAGATGCCGTCTCCTCCAATTATAAAAATCGTTTCTGGGTTGTGCTTTAATACGCGAGGTATTGCCTGGAATAGCATAGTGTGATTATAGATAGGCTGTAAGCTCCGGATGCAAATTATAATGGGGCTCGTTTCCGAAGCATCTAGCAGCAACTTCAAGCTTGCATTTCGCTTTGATGGATTGAACTGCGAAGTATCGACACCGTGAGCGTAAAATCTAAGTTTCGACAAAGGAGCCCCAAGTTCTACCAGCATTGCTCTCGCGGCAGCGGAGTTGTAGAAGACTGTATCTGCCTTCCTCAACGAATACGTATGAAAAGCCCTGAACAGTCGACTTTTTTTTGGAGCCAACAGGATATCGCTGCCCCACGCTGTTAAAACGAATGGATGAAAATTAGACAATGCTGCAAAATATCCGTACGGAATTAAGAAATGACCATCTACGATGTCGGGAGACATCTTCTTTATGGTCTTTCTCATCTGATATAACCAAACGGGCGCGTTGACTAATTTGAGATATTTCCGGCTTGAAATCGTCCAGTCGAGCAAGTGCACGTGTACGGACTCGTCAAACCCCTCAGCGATTTTGGGACAGATTACATGAACTTCGTGCTCGCGTTGGGCAAAGAAATTAGCCCACCGATGTAAATGTATGCTATCCCCGGGACCTATCAGACAGATCTTCATTTGCTCGCAATCTTTCTTATGTAGACTCAAAGTATTCGATCAATTCCTCGGCACCCTAGGCATTCGTTCGCTCGCAAGCTTTCTTGCATAACACCAGCGGAGAAAGAATTAAGCAAGTTCTTCGCGCAAGGTGCTTGCGAATTCGCCGCACGATTCCGCCCATCATACTTTGTAAGAAGGTCGTCGACTACTTTTTGATTCGTGCTGCAGATAATCTTTCGTTCCATGTGTGATTCGCATCTAAGATACATCTACGTTATCCGCCCTGTCACCTACCTCGACACAATAACCATCTGAACAATAAACCTAGCCGCATTTTATCGCTATCCGCAATCAGCACAGCGCTCTATCGTTGTAGCAGTTCTCCCTTGAGACTATTGGAAGTACTGGCTTGCCAGCCGTACTCATAAGTTTTAGATGTGCACGCATCGGTAATCGATTGACGACAAGACTGAGATGAACACAAGCGTTGAAGTACGCACTTGATAACCATGCATTACATACTAAAATATGACCCAGCCACAGCGATCGATATCTGCTATCAACGTTGCTGTTTCGGCCCTACTAAAAAAAAGTCTAAATCTGCCTAAACACAGTTAGTTTTGTGTTCTCGGTCGTGATGAAGGGAACTGGAAACGCTTTGCGCCTGTGGCTTGAATGAATCAACTCGACCGGCGAAACTTCAGACACTTCCGATCGTCAAGTATGAGGTACCGAACTTTGCGGCTTGAACGCTATCATTGAGATTGGCACAAGAAATCCAACAAATGAGATACGGGGCGTGACTGTTGCGGACAAAGAAAATTCGCCGTTTTTTGCATGTGAATGCTAAGAACTAGGGCGTATGAAACATCCTCATATCCTGCCACCTATTTGACGTGAGGCGTACCTGCAACAAGCTGAATAAACCGCTGCGCGATAGAGCCCCAGTTTAACTGTTCTTCTACCAGTTTTTTGCCGTTGCGTCCCATCTCAACTCGGAGTTTTGGATCTAGCAGTATTTCCATCTGCGAGCTAAGATCAGCAGAGTTTCCATCTTGATACGTCAACCCGTTGTTGAATGCAACACGTTGCGTAACTTCTGACCTATCGCTTATGATCAGAGGCAACCCGACCGACATCGCCTCCATCATGCTTAAAGACGCCTGTTTCGGCCACACGGCAACATCCGCCGCTGAGTAATAGTCAGGCAATTGATTATTTGCGACTGCGTCGAGGCGTATAAACTGCTCGGAACGGTCGCTCGTGTCGACGGTCTGCTGTATCGCTTGCTCATAATCTTTAGGTCCGTTTCCGATTAACAGAATCTTGATGTCGTCGCTTTTTTTCATGAGGTTCAATGCAGCTTGGACAAGTATCATCGGACCTTTTGTAGGTGTTAGTTTTCCCGCGTAAACGAATACCGTTTCACTCTCTCGTATCGAAAGCGCTTGCCTTATCGCATTGCGTGCTGAAGCGTTAAACTTAAACAAATCTTGGTCAGCTCCAAGCGGAATCACTTCGATATCCTCAATGGGAAATCCGTACCGCTCATTCATGAACAGCTTGCTGACTTGGCTTACCCCGACTAGTGCGTCAGCAGCCTCACTAATAGTTCGAGCGCACGAGACCTTAAAGGCTGCATTGAAAATATCCAGCAGTGTGCTACTAGCGTCAAAGGTCATATGATCGTCAACTACCAACTTAAAGCTGGGGTGTTTTTTCTTTAGCATCGCAAGTCGGGTCGCCAGTATATTGACTCCGTGAACGTGTACCATGTCTGGATTACACTCGAGAATTGTGCGTTCAAGATCTTTGAGCCAAATTATGTGAGGCAGCTCAAACAGCACGCTTAATCTTTGGGTGGGAATGCCCTCTTCTTCAAAAAATCCAGCCCCTTTGATTCTCGGGCCAAGGATAGATCTTACGGCGTCTCCCGCATAGAGGATTCGCGCATACCGGTCAGACGTGACCACGCACACGTCGTGGCCCAACTTCAGCTGCTCCTTTGGCAGAAACGTCTCTTGGTAGCCAAGCTGAGGTTGAAAATAATCAATCGCGTGCACGATCCTCATGTTTTCTCTCCGACGATCAGGATATCACCGCATAGAAGCGAACCCCACGCCCTCAAAAACCGGCCAAATGGCCCCCCAGCAGTAATTTTTACGACGTTAAACCTTTCTTTTTGGAGCAACTGCTTAAGCGATGATTGGGTGAAATAATGCAGGTGGCCACCGTCCCAGCCACTTGCCCGAGATGTTGTCGGAAGTCTGCCCACTAACAGTCGTATCCTATTCAGCGCGGAGGCGACATTTGGTACATGCACGATTACAGTGCCGCCCGGGCGAAGGAGCCTATGACACTCATGCACGATGGCGAACGGGTCGAAGAGGTGTTCGAGGACATTCACGATCGTCACGCAATCAAAATAGTCATCAGCAAAATCCAAACGCTCATTTAAATCGGCTACCTTCAGATGAATTTTGCCCTCTCCTCCCGTTTTGGTTTTGATCCTGTCGATACGTTTTTGGACAATGTCGACCCCCCAGACCTCATCATACTTGTTGCTCATCGCGAAGAGCACCTCGCCGTCTCCGCACCCGAGATCCAGCGCCCTTCCTTGCCCTGGTAGGTTCTCATCTGTTAACTCATACCGATTGATCGTATAGCGCTGCATTACCCGATCGAGAATCCGCGTTCGCGTAGCTGGGGCTCGGTCCGTGAATTCGTCGCCGTACATTGAATCGTAGAACTCTTTCGGGTTCACGCGTCACGTCTCTCTTTCAGGTGTACGCTCTCAAAGTATACATCTTCTAGTTTTTGCACAATCGTCTCGATGCTAAACTGGAGTTTTACCAGCTCCAAACTTGCAGTCTTAAATTGCTGGCGCAGCGAGTCATTGGTCAACAACGTCAGCATCGCATCGCGTAGCTGAGATTTTGTAAAGTCGACGACGAGCCCTATCTTCCCGTCGATCCAGTCAAGCTTGTCGCCGTTGGTTGTTGTGAGGATCGGCGTGCCGCACGCACAGGCTTCGAGAAAGGTTAGGGGAAACCCATGAAACTGAGGGGTAACAAAGAGCTCAGCATCAACGAGTGCCTCAATCTTTTCACGATAGGGGACCCATCCAGTGAAAAGAACCTGACTGCCCAACCCAAGTTCTTCAACAAGGCCCTCCAAAGCCACCCGGAACCCGCCGTCTGGACCGACGATTATTAACTTGATGTTGTCAATCCGGTTTGAAACTTCTTTGAATGCCTCTAGAAGGAGCTGTATGCCCTTGCTCTTGTGTAGCCTTCCAACAAATAAGATGATTCTTTCGCGCTCGTCGATCGAGTATCTCTTCTTAAAACTCCCCCTATCAGGTAACGTCTCAAAGTCCGAAAGATTTATGCCGTTAGGTATGATCTTTATGTTGCGCGGCTTAACGCCCATCTGCATATATTGCAGTGCCTCAGATTCGGTTAGCGCGATAACCTTCGCAGCAGCGAGCAAGATCCTGTATCCGATTGCTAAATCAAAGGCATATTTGGAAAGCACGAAACTTGTTTTCTGTTGTTCTAGCCTTTTTGGCAGCGCTCCGTGCGCTTGCAACACATACGGCGTCGCGTATTTTCGCGCATAGTGCCAAACCCACACGTTGTGTAATCCTCGAAATTCGTGGACGTGAACGATATCAAAATTGCTAATCTCTTCTTTGATCGTTATTTGCATCTGGCGCGAGATTTGCAAATCCAACCTATCTGCAGCGCAATTGCTGAGACAACTAAAATAACGAACATCAATATCGCCGGCTACTGTTACTTTCTCCTTTTCACCTAATCGATGACCCGGCCCAACGTCGGTCGTGTAGATTGTCACGTCGTGGCCCCTTTCTGCGAGCTTCTGGGCCAGATCATATACAACGCGAACAGGGCCGCCATATGAGAACGAGAAATATGGAATTACCTGCAAAATTTTCAAATAAGCCCCCTTTGCGCATCCCTTGTCGGGAGTCCAGCGCTTTTCATGACAGTAGCCGCTAGATTCGTAAATAAGTTCTTCGGATCTGAGCCTTGAGGCAATGTTTCAGGTGTTCTTGCACGTTTCACAAGAAGTGGCAGCTGCGATGAGACCATAGACCACCTAAGGCCGAATCGCAAAAAAGAGAGTTGAGAGACGTGAAGAGCGCTCACGATGTCCTCATAATGGGTGCCCTTCTTACCATTTGCTTCGGTCCTCTTGTCAAAAGGTGCGCCTTCGAAACACACGGCACCGCTCTTCGAGTGCTTGGGAGCACAGAAATTATGCGGCGCGCCTTTCCAATGATTTCACTACAAAGCGAAAGGGGTCTATTGCCTAAGGGCGCTCTAGGGGTTATGCGGCCCCTTCGTGCGAGCGGCTTGGTGACTCAAGCTACAGCGATAAACTTTCGTTTTCTATCCAAGCAGGCAGAAACCGCTTAAACGCGTAAGCTCGGCCCCCGGCATGCGCTCCAACCTCTTTGGCAGCTGCAAGCGCGATCCAAGATCGCCAGTCTGAGTTCCACAACGTCCTAGGTAGACGGGTAAGCTGAAAGCAACGGTACCTCGAGGATATTGGTAGAACCAACGTATGGAGATACGACAGCTTACTCTTGCATTCGTCACAAATGCGTGCGACCCAGCTCAAAGCTCAAGGTGCATTCTTGCACAAGAGCGGCTTGGGTCAGCCTGTTTTGTTCTCGTATGATCATTTGTTCCTCAAAATGGGATCCACCAACTGCCCTCATACTCCTCCACTCTGTTATTGCGTCAGCACCGAGCGTCCTGTTATTCTGCTGCGTCTCCCTGGTAACTGGACGATCCACGTAGCAGAGGTGATTGGGGCTGCACAGGTATACAGCAGAAGTACTAAGGAGGGGCCTCCCGTTTTCTGCAAAGAATAGAGCAATGGTATGTGAACAGTTGAGTGGCTAAAGTAGGAGACATTTTCAGAATAGACTTCAACAGGATAAATACAAATATTCCTTTTTTTCCGTAGATATACCGGTATACTGGAATGGAGGGCACCGAGAGTGTTTGAGACAAAACATCGAGGTCACAAGTTTGCACCAACCCCCTCAACGTCTTAAATGAATAAAAGTTGATGTGACCGACTTTATCAAATGAATAGTCTTTTTTCAGCCGAATTGTATCTTCAAGGGGCGCTTCTAAAAAAACACAATCTGCGACTCTTGCAGATTCGTAAAGAAGTCTCCGCGGATATTCAAGGTGTTCAACCACGTGGCTTAAGATAGCCATATCAAACTTGTTATTATCATACGGAATACTGTAGCCATCGTACGTCTTGCATTCAACAAGTGACTTGATGTTTCTACTGTTTGTAGCGTGGACGGCGTTATCTGATATCTCTAATCCATACAGAGAGCCAAAATGAATGTCGTCTAACCTCTTCAGTATAGATCCTTCCCCACATCCTATTTCTAAAACTGTGTCGTGAGGTATGTTGTTGCAGGCGCTCACGATATTATTTACTTTATCTATTGCGCCCAAGGATCGCCATTCTGCGAGTTTCGAATCGTGTTCAAATGAGTCATAATAGTCGCTGTAGTTGATCTTCCACTTCTCACGCACTGCTTCTGTTTTCATACTGCAGCTATCCGTTAACTATCTCGGTTACTAACGCCTTGATAGTCTCAAATCAGCATAGAGAACGCTCGAGAGTAAATTGAAGACGCCTCGCTACTTGCTGTCCTTTTCAACACATTTGGCACCCTGAGCGGTCTAAACGACCGAAGAACGCCTTGGTTAAGACCTGTTTTTTTCATCATAATATAATGCGCGGCCCGTCATAGGCCCCGTTCTTCCGATGTGAGCGGGCCGCCGCGTGTACCTAGCCCTTGTTCCAGGGTCGGCCTCACTGATTATTACGTCATCTGTGCAAGAAGATATATCCTATTTTGCTGTTCTGGCGCTTTTCGCAAAGCGGAATCTGCTAACACATGAAGTATGGCGCGCTCCGGCGCATAGCGCCGAGAACTAGGTTGTTGCGCATGTCTGTTCTCCCGCTCACTCGTAAGCTAGTCAACGCAAACGTAATCGATCCGCTACAAGACTGAATGCAACGTGGCTGGACTGTCCTATTGTGCTGGTGGCACGAACCCGGGGGGGCCTATACAAGCGACGGTAGAGAGTGTTATCGAT
>Ga0255360_1000190_pt1 | contig 17151 bp, 16 predicted proteins | sample GFST50metaG_FD_186004 | JGI IMG/M metagenome (GOLD analysis project Ga0255360, IMG submission 186004) | Peat soil microbial communities from Stordalen Mire, Sweden - G.F.S.T50 | ecosystem: Environmental > Terrestrial > Soil > Wetlands > Peat | place: Sweden: Norrbotten County, Stordalen Mire... | reverse complement strand
CGCTATTGCTTTCAAACCGCAGCCTTTATCGTGTCTTCTGACACGTCATTGGGCGTCAACGAATGTAAGAGGCAATCATATGGGCGTACACAAAACCGTCTCATTTTCTGTAGTAATTCTTCTCATTGCGGTCTTGTTCGCAGGCGCTGTGACCGTTCCTGCAGCTGCACAGACCGATACGATGATGTTTCGCTACAACGCCCAGCACACCGGCGATTACAGCCCGGTGGCGGGCCCTGTGCCATCGAGTGGGCAACTGAAATGGAGCTACTCGACCGGAGATTCGGTCACTACCTCACCCACCGTCGCGAACGGCGTCGTCTACGCAGGGAGCGGGAGCGGCAACCTTTCTGCATTCTATGCCAATAACGGCACGAAGCTGTGGGACTTTGTTAGCGGATCGACCCTCGGAGCAAGCATGCAATCCTCTCCTGCAGTCGTCAACGGCGTCGTCTATGTGGGAAGTATAGACGGCAACGTCTACGCGCTCAACGCTGCCACTGGGGCGAAGGTGTGGAATTACACGACCGGAGGAGCCGTTGATTCCTCTCCTGCAGTCGTCAACGGCGTCGTCTATGTGGGAAGTATAGACGGCAACGTCTACGCGCTCAACGCTGCCACTGGGGCGAAGGTGTGGAATTACACGACCGGATGGTATGTGCCATCCTCTCCCGCAGTCGTCAACGGCGTCGTCTATGTCGGGGGTGAGTTCGACGTCTACGCGCTCAACGCTGCCACAGGGGCGAAAGTATGGAATTACACGGCCCCCGATAGTATCTATGGCGCCTCACCCGCCGTCGCAAATGGCATGGTGTACATCGCGGGTGGGGAGAGGTCAACTCCGCAGGGCGGCCCCTTGAGCGCCTTCTACGCGCTCAACGCCACCACTGGCGAGCTAGAATGGAACTACACAATAAACGGTGATGGGCTTTCGTCACCACCTTCGGTCGCCAACGGCGTAGTTTACATGGGGTGTCAGGACGACAACGTCTACGCTCTCAATGCGTATAACGGCGCTAAACTATGGAACTACACAACCGGAGGTTGGGTGGAAGACTCTCCCGCTATCGCGAACGGCGTTGTGTACATCGGTAGCGACGATGGCAACGTCTACGCGCTCAACGCTGCCACTGGGGCGAAGGTGTGGAATTACGCGCCTGTAAACGAGACCTATAGATCTTCTCCTGCAGTCGTCAACGGCGTTGTCTATGAGGGAAGTATAGACGGTAATGTCTATGCCATCGGCAACCAAAGCCAGACAATACCTACAGCTCTCACCGCTGCAGTTGCCCCCAGTACCGTCATTGTCAACCAGAACTTCACGATTAACGGCACCCTCAACACCACCGGCGGCACCCCAATCGCAGGCGCTACCATTCAGCTCCAAAAGAACGTGAGCCGCACGTGGACAAACGTGTCGACGACCTCGACCGACGCGAACGGTAACTACTCGTTCAGTCTAAGTGAGCCAGTCGCAGGCACCTACCAGTTCCAAACGACCGACGCGGGCACCTCGTCCATCCTCCCTGCGACAAGTAACGTCGTGACCGTGGAAGTGGTCACATATCCTACGCAGCTCACCGCGGTAGCTAATACCACCACAGTTGCTCCAAACCAGAACTTCACGATTAACGGAACGCTCAATACCACAGAAAGCACGCCCGTCGCAGGCGCCGCCATCCAACTCCAGAAGAACGTGAGCGGCACGTGGACGAATGTCATGACGAACGTGACGGACTCAACGGGGGGCTACCAGTTTAGCCAAAATGAGTCAGCCAATGGCACCTATTACTATCGCACTGCGTATGACGGCAATGACACCTACGCGAACGCCACAAGCAACACGGTGAACGTCACGGTATTCTCGGTATCGCGTCTTCCAACAACGTTGAGTGCAACCATCTCTTCGAAATTCGTCGCCGTCAACAAGCAGTTCAGCATCAACGGAACGCTAAGCGCCGGTACGACCGGTCTTGGAGGCGCGGCCATCACCCTGCAGCGCTCTGCGAACAACGCAACGTGGAACAACGTGACGAACACGGCGACCAACGCCGCCGGGCAGTATCAGTTCGGCAGGAACGAATCAACCACGCACATCTACTACTACCGCACCATTTACGACGGGGGCACCTCCTACGTCAACGCGACGAGCAACGTCGTCACCGTCACCGTCGTTAGCAAGGCGAGCGTCCTCGCCGACCTCAACGCGCTCTCGTTGACTGTGCTGGGCACCCCAAACTCGGCGTTCATACCCGGCACAAAAATAGCGACGCTTGCGGTGATTGGTGCCGCTAAGGTTAACTTCATGGTGGGCAGCTACGGTGGAGCCACGACAGAGCTTAAGAGCGCCTTGCTGCCGCGGATGGACGGCTGTGCCAAGACAGGAAAGCCAGACAGTGACGATTGGGTGCGGACGTGTGCCGCACAGGGCCAACTCTATCCGCAGGTGCAGAATCTGATACAGGAGCTAAAGGCGTTGCAGGGGTCGTGAAAGGGACCCTCATTACCCCCCCTCTCCTTTCTTTTTTCTTTCACCTTCACTTTTACTTTCAACACGTTCTTGCAGTTGAGTTATCACCATCAGCACCAACGCACCGTATGTGCAAGCAATTCAATCCCGAACTGGCATTGACGACAGGAAGCAGGCAGTCTACACAGTCTTTGCTGCGTACCTCCACACAGTCCCGCTAGAAGAGTTAATAGAGAGCATCCAACGAGCGCGGCAAGACGCGCAACTTAGATATGTTGTAATCCACGGCGCAGCGTGCAGCTACTGCCTCAGCAGAGCCGAACGGCTTGAAGGGTCTTACTTGCGGACGTTTGCGCTAGAATTGAAAGAGCAGCTTGCCCAGACCCTCGCAGCATTTGTTATGTCGATTCTAACAGAGCCGCGTCGGAGCTCAGACGTGAAGGAAGCTGCGGAGCCACCTCTCCGCCAGATTATTGAAGTGTTGCAACAGGTGATGTGCACACACGACGCAGAGAAGCTTGCAATTTCTGTGCTTGAGATCTACGAGGGCAGCTAGACGGAGGCAGAGTGCAAAACAATGTTGAGCTAAAGCATTCCGTTCACTTTTTATTACAATGATCTACGATTGTCAGAAGCTTGCTGAAGCTCTCTATTTGGTAATCTGCTTTCGTCTGGCACATCTGCCTATAATTTTGCTAGGCAGGTCTTCATGCCGACCAGTCTTCACCCTACACATCTCGTTCACGCCAGTCTCCAAGCACTAAGCACACTTCTGGTTTCACACCCCCACCTTTTCGCAGATGAGCAAAAAAGGCTCCATTGCTGGTTTTCACAGAATGGCAAGTGACGACCGTTCAGGGAATCTTCGGCGTTACCGAAAGCCTCTAAGCTTAGCCTCGCTTTCTGTCAGTTTTTTTGCATAACGTTTGTAATTTTCGTCGTCGCCGATTACTCGATAAGCGTCAGAAAGACACTTATAAGCTACGTTAAGCGTGTATATATCTCCTTTTTGATCTGACGTCTCTTGTGCCCTTTTATAACAACTAATTGCCTTCGGGTGTTCCTTAAGGTGAAGGTATGCATTTCCGAAAGTGATACATAACCCAGGCTCTGATCTCTCACCGTTACTATTAACGAGATTATATGCCCTTTTATAGCATTCTAAGGCTTTTTTGTAATCTCGTTCAACCTCTTCGTAAATAACGCCCTCCTCTAAACAGCTTCCAGATAATCTTTCGCCCAAAATTCGTTTCTCCGTTAAGCGACGATAATGATTTCGTGACTTCTTCAAACAGTGTCGAGCGGCGTCTGCCTCCCTGAGACTAGCGTGAGTGACTCCAATGGCGTGATAACAGGTAGCTATGAAATCTTCATCGCGCGTGCTTTGGCGTGCTGCCACCCCAATCGCTTCGCAAAAGTAGTCGATCGCCGCTTCATAGTTGACAAGTTTCGCCTTTTCTGTCTTTGCTCTTTTGTAAAGGGAAATCCTCCCCATCTCAAGGTAACATACCATCATCATTCGGGTATGCTTTGCCGTTTCTGCAAGGTTAAGAGCTCTAGCGTAATACGATCTTGCCTTATCGGAAAGTTGGATATCCCTACCTTCGCTATATAAGGGCGCGTTACGTTGCATTGCTTGTAATATCCAGCCCGTCACAAACGATTTAACACAAATGTTTTCGTTTGATTTCCCAAACCAGCTGTTTGCTTCGCTTGACCAGTCAAAAACGCCTCGAAACAATTCGTAAGGCCCAATCGAGTCTTTAAGCTCATTCCACAAGGTTTTGATGAGCAAATCGGTGTCGCATACGATCCATTTCCCGAAAAAATGCCTAAAGGGGTTGTTGCCAATTTCCGCGCTTAAAGTTTTTATCGATAATACGTTTGGATCGTGACTGTGCTTAACAAAGAACACTTGTATGCCGCTGTCTTGTATGCTGAGAATCTGCGGAATTATGTCAAAAACATCTGAACAGCTATACCCGAGAACTAAAACTGCTTTGTGCTCTCCCGATGAAAAGAGGTGGCGTATCACATGCATCCTCTTCTCGGAAAGACTCCTACTTGCAACCGCTGCGATCGTGGTTCGCACGCTAGGGAGGTCGTCTATACTTCCGTGGAGCTTAAAAAAACTAAGTTGCTTATCGAGCTTGTCGAAATCGATTGACGAAAAATCCTCATCTTTATAATACTTTTCAAAAACAATCCGTTGCGTGCATCCTTCCTTGCTCAGAGCTCTCTCAATCAAAACATCGAAATTTGTCGTGGCTACTGTTTTTAAGTATCCGCATTTTGCTAGGCGAGCTATGAGCACATGGTTCGAATTTGGGTTCCCTTCGTGAAAAACGTCCAAAATCTTTAAAACTTGCAAGTTTTTGTCAGAAAGAAAGAAAGGGTGAAAGAGATGTTGAATGAAAGCTTCGAAAGGGCAGGGGGCTTTCATTGCTTGTTTTACTTCCTTTTTGGATGTTAAAAGGGTCTTTAGAATGTTGCGTTTCAAATCATTAGCTAAAGGCAAACCGGAATTTTTAGAGATGCCCGCTCCGCAATAGAGGGCAAGCTCGCCCCTCCGCAGATACTCGCTTAGCTCAGCACCTAATTTGCTTAGCGACGCTTTTTTTGAGCCACCTTCGTTCATTTTTTCTAGGCTCGAAATTTTGAGTCAAGCAACGAATAGCGTAAATAGCGACTCCAACTGGAGACTTATGAAAGCTATATTGCTATTTCTCGTCCTTTTTCTGGAAGAATCACATTGTCGTGCAGGGTCTGAAACACCTCAGCGTGCTGAGTATGCACCGGAATCAGTACTTTCGGCTGCACAGTCTGGACCACTTCTTTGATCTCGTCGTAGTTTAGATGCCCCGACGCATGGATTTGTGTATAAGGATACAAGCCGAAATGTGCCAACCAGTTCTCCGCTTTCTTTAGATCTAGCTCCATCTCCAGATCGAACGGCTCGCACACGCTCCGAATGTAGGTGCTTCCTGCTTCGGGCTTCACGTCGATTAGCTCCTTAAGCTCAAAAAAGTCGCAGCGGAAGATATACTCGTCCTGATTATCTCTAATATCTTGTGCTGTCACTGCGTTGGCGTGATCGAGAAACTCACGCTCCCAGTAGTCATAATCCTCTCTTTGAATCTTCGCTGAGAACCGATCGTCTTTGTAAACACCCCACGTTTTGCGGGGAATGTACACTCGGAGGTGATCATCATCAATTCTCGGTGTCGCAATGCCGGACATCCTGAAGAGTTCGAGCAGGTACGCCTGCTTCAGGTTAATAACTAGCGCCCTATCGGTTTGCTGCGCGACCTGATAGAAGCTTTGCATTCGGTCGGTATCCCTTACTGGGAAATTGGCTACAACGAGACCGCTTGTCTTGTCAACGCGCTCCTTGGCGACTTCTTTAACGCGCTCTTCGCTGTCAGCTTGCGTCAAATTTACGCGGGTACCTTCACAGATCATGGCTACCGGCTCAACTTCAGCAGCGCGTTCGACAAACCGTCTCGTCTCATCCCCCTTGTAGCCGTGGAACCGGAAGTCGCCCGTGTAGACGACAGGTCCAGCACTTGTATGCACGATATAGGCAGTCGCGCCTTCGAGCGAGTGGCTAACAGGCAGCGCTTCTACGTCAAGCCCCCCGACAGCGAACTGATTCTCGACGATGTTGTAAGATCGTGGTTTCTTCGCCTTCTCGCCCGTCAGCTTAGATTCGCTGCCCTTGCTGTTTACATATGTCTGAAATGATTCTTTAAGCGAGATTAGCTCGCATGTCCCCGTCGAACCCGTCTCATCTAGAGCTTGCATGATGTCTTTCGCACCCTGCGTGCAGTATAGAGAAATATCGTCCCTGAGGTAATGGATGTAGGAACAATGATCCATATGAGCGTGGCTCAGGAGGACGCCATCGAAGCTCGGCGCTGGATCAGGCGGCAAGTTACAGTGAGAGAGATAATCGCAGCGATACAGCCCATTTAAATCAGGAAGCAATCCAAATTCAAGGAGATCGATAATTCCGTTGCACTTGCGGGGCTGCATGAACTCGTCAAAATATTGGTTGGCAAGGCTGAAACTCATGCCGAAGTCGAGAAAAACGCGAGTAGTTTGATCCTCCAAAAGGATTTTGTTGCCACCGATCTCGTTGACTCCTCCGTAGAACCTGAGCGAAATCACAACATTTGTAGCTGCTCGGAAATAGTTAAAAGCGTTTTGGTTTTAGGTCGAACGCCTTATTAGTGCCTTTAGGTCTTAAAAAAAGCATTTTTACGCGATTTCGTTGACCCACTAAGCTCTACTTCGCTAGACACTTGACGCCTTTCATGCAAAGCTTTGTGCCAGCGACTCACTATATTTGCAAGGAAGATTGAAATGAAGTTTGAAGGCTCTGTTGCTTATTTTCAGTTTGACCTCTAAAAACCGCATTTAGTAGACTAGGCATCAGTCTCTCTGCTTCTTCTATTGCTCCTTCTCGGAGCTTATTAATTTCTTGAGTTTTTGCATAAAGTTGCTCAATTGTTGTTGCTATGCGATATTGTTCATTGAGGGGAGCAAGTGGAATAAGGAATTTGTTTATCTCTCCTAATCCCAAGTCAGGCACCCCTATGCTTTGGATTTTTGCTCGTGCTTGATTTAAGATGAAAGGTGATCTCATTAGCCAATACAAGAAGTTGTTATTTCTTAACAGGTTGTGCGGTCTTACTAGACATAAGCTGTATGATATATGGAACTTAACATTCAAGGGAACCTTTCTTGCCCTGCCTAGTGCTGCCCCAATACGAGAATAAATAATGTCCCCGATTTCAGGCTTGCACTTGCGCGAGATTCTGTCAAAATCATCTCGAGATATCCGCTTGGCATTCTCAAGATTTATTCCGTCGGTGACAAAATCTTTCGGACTGATAAAAAGAACGCCTTCGTCCACGCTCTTGGGCATTTTGTGGTCGATATCCATCACTCTAGCCACATCCCCTAAGTACGCCCATGTCCAGCTCTTTGGCAGAGCTGGTAAGACTGAGACATCCAGCGCCAGCAGCCTTTTGTTTCTTTGCTGCTTTTGTTTTTGATAGTCTTCTTTGATTTTCGCAAGAAGCTCGATAGCAGGCTCGTCGTCAGGATCTTGCCTAACAAGCCTTCCCTTAAAAGCTGCATTAAGAATTGAATCGCGAACCTTCGTTGCGTCCATCCCTGCCCGTCGAGCCTCTATTTCGGCTAGTCGGTCCTGAAGCGTTTTGAGCTGTGCTGCCTTTTTTTGCTGTTTTTCAAGTGGTGGCAAAGGGATTTCAAGAGCGAGAAAAAGTTTTTCTTTTAACCGGTTTCGACTGATGCCGGTAGTTCCTTCGCTGACCTTAAGCACGTTATCCAACGTTGACTGCCATTTAAAGTACATATCAAGAAACTCGGGAAATACTCTGTTTTTGTTAATAGCAAACGTCGGAAATTCATTTGAGACATATGCACCGTCCAACTCAGTCGGTACTATTCCAAAAGAGCCTCTCCACGCAAAAAGGCGGTTGTAAATAAATTCGCCAGACTTTACTCTATTCAGCTGATTAGAACGGATTAGCGAGCCCACTTTTTGTTCTCGGACAAACAGCCCTTTGCCATGCGAGCGGACGCCGAGCAGTTTATAAGTCTTAGTAGGATCGACTTTCTCATTTCTTTTAGTCTGGACCAAAAGGTCGCCTAGTTTAGCTAAATCAAAATTTTGTTGTATTTTCTCCATCCGTGATCTCAATCTGAATTTCCTTCAAAGTGTTAAGGATCTTGAGTTCCGTTTCGATAAAACTCTTAATTACTTCTTCAGGCTCTCGTAGGTCTCGAAGTTCTGCTAAGTTAGGATTTTTGCGGTCAAGATTATAGTTGTTCTTGATTATTTCAGAGAGGGGAACGCTCCAGGCGTTTTCATTTTGGTTACGATGCTCCCACCACGCAAGGACCGGCTCAAAATCCTCGAATTTCACCGGGTTTGTTTTAGTATATTGTTTTCGTCCTTCTGGTGGTGACAGCTGGTAATACCAAATCTCATTTGTTGGCTCTCCCTGCTCGAAGAACATCACATTGGTGTCGATGCTGGTATAAGGCGCGAAAACACCTTTTGGTAGGCGAACAATAGTATGTAAATTAAAGTTTCTTAGAAGGCGCTCTTTGACCCGCGCAGCTACGCCGTCACCAAACAATAGCCCATTGGGCACAACCAACCCACAGCGACCTCCTCTTTTTTCGCCCAGATGTCTTTTTAGCTTGCGCATTATTAACTGTAGAAAAAGAAGCGATGTTTCTGCGGTTTGCATATCTTCAGGGAAGTTCGAAAGAATGCCGCGCTCTTCTTCGCCCCCAAATGGGGGATTTGTCATTATTATGTCGATTCTGTCACTATCGCCTATTTCCCTCAGCGGAAACCTAAGTGAGTTTAAGGGATCGATATTGGGAAACTCGAGCCCGTGGAGAAGGAGGTTCATCTGACACAGAAGATAAGGAAGGGATTTTGCTTCTCCGCCCGTAATTGAAGCCGTTTGGATAGTCTTGTGATCAACCGTGGTCTTTTCTTGGTTTCGAAGGTGTTCTAGTGTCTCGACAAGAAACCCACCAGTGCCACATGCAGGATCATATACTTTTTCTCCGAGCTTTGGATCTATGATTTGAACAATAAATTTGACAACCGGACGAGGCGTGTAAAACTCACCAGAGTCGCCAGCTGCATCTCGCATCTCTTTCAAAATTGTCTCATAAAGGTGCGAGAGGGTATGGATCTCGTCGCTAGACGTGAAATGAATATTATGCACCTTATTGATCACATCACGCAAAAGATACCCGTTAATCATACGGTTTGTAATTCCGCGAAATAGAGTGGCTATTACATCTCTGCGGTCTCCACCATCATCGCCTTTAAGCGATCTTAGATATGCAAATAAACCTGCTCCTCGGGTGCCATCAGGACGCACAGCTTCATCTTGGTTTATGAACGCAATGAGATCATCGCCTGTGACGCCGTCTTCTTTTGCTGCCCAATCTCGCCAACGATATGGTGGCTCAATTGCAGCTACGAAGCTCTTGTTGGATAATTCTGCTTCTGCCTCCCTAATTCCCTCTGCATCATCTATGAACTTTAGAAACATGATCCATGTCAGCATTGGAAGCCTATCAAGATCGCCGCTCAGCCCTTTGTCCTTGCGCATGATGTCTCTGCACGATTTAATTATGCCAGAGAGCTGTTGAGCCGTCGTATTAGGCGTATCTATTTTTTTGTCTCTCGGTGGCATACCATCCTCGCTAAGCGTAGATCGCGTTCTGAAGTTCGAACAAAGCTGTTCTGAGCTGCGGAATGCCTCCGAAAACCTGGGCGATCTCCACTATATTTCCATGCTTGCTTATGGGCGGCACTTTCAGCACTTCTGTGCTTCCGAGTTGATCATAACCGTAATCGATGTATTTTTGGAGCACTTCACGTAAGATGTCCTGCGCAGGCGCATTGAATTTTGCCAAGAATTGGATAATGTCTTTGCCTAATCTCTCTGCGCGCTCCTTTCGCGTTCGAACTGGTGTCCCGTAAGCAACGTGGCAGAGGAGATCGAACGGATCTGCGTCTGGTTGCTTCATTATCTCGAGCAAGTGCTCAAAAGAGATTCCGCGCTCTTCTAAGCTATCCATAATCACGTTGCGTTCTTGCACAGAGTTCCAATGCGAGCGAATATCGTCAAAAGAGGGAAACATTTTCTGCACTTGGTCGCGTGTGTAGTCTGTGTACTCGACAGTGCGTAGTCGATTTCCGCTATTATCCAATTCGTATACTAATTCCGCTGAAATTTCCACCTCAAAGTCGTCCACATGGAACTTTCCAATAATTCCTTCACTATCGTCACTGATTGCTATGCCTATTCCGTTTTCGCCGCCGAAATCCGATTGACGCTCCTCCTCTTTGTGCGCGCTAATTGTTTTGCCTTCGGCATCGATCTCAGTCTCAGTAATCTCTACAGGCTCTCCATCGAACTCGGGATCTGCAAAAAGCTTAGTAGCGCTTCCGGTATAATCGAGAATAGTGAAGAACATTTTGTCGTAATCCTCGCGAACACGCGTTCCTCTGCCTATTATTTGTTTAAACTCCGTCATAGAATTGATGACGCTAACAATCGCTATGTTTTTGCACGTTTGGATGTCTACGCCAGTTGTTAGCAGTTTAGACGTAGTGGCGATCACGGGTGTTGTTTCTTCTATATCCATCAACCTGTCAAGGAATCCCCTACCGATATCTCCTTCTTCAGACGTGATTCGCACAACATAGTCAGGATATTTGCCAATTAGGTCAGCGTTTGCATTACTTAGTGCACGTCTCATCATACCAGCGTGCTCTTGATCGACGCAAAACACAATAGTTTTTTCAAATCGATCGTGTTTTTTTAAGTTGTCCGTAATATTTTGTGCGATGGCTTCCGTCCGTGATTTGAATGAAATACGACGTTCAAAGTCTGGAGTTTCATAGACCCCATCAGGAATTTCTCTGCCATCTCGATCCTTTTGCCCGGGGTATGGACGCCAACCGGTGGCGTCCAAAGATGAGACTATACGCCTAACCCTATAAGGTGCCAAAAAACCGTCTTCTATCCCTTGTTTGAGCGAATAAGTGTAGATTGGATTGCGAAAATACTCATAAGTGTCACGATTGTCTTCTCTAAGTGGTGTTGCAGTCATTCCTAGCTGAATGGCTGAATCAAAAAAATCTAGAATTTCACGCCAATTACTATCATCTCTTGCACTTCCGCGATGACACTCATCAACAACAATAAAATCAAAAAAGTCTTTTCCAAATTCTTTGTAGAGTCCTGGACGCCTTTCGTCGCGCGCGATCGCCTGATACGTGGCAAAATAGATATCCCGACTTTTTTTTACCTCGCCTTGGATTTTCCAACGCGCTTCACCGAAAATGGTGAACATCTTGTCCTTTGGATCATCTATCAAAACATTTCGATCTGCAAGATAGAGAACCTTAGGACGTCGATATTCGCCTTTGCGGTTCCATCTTTGGTTCCACAACTTCCAAATAATCTGGAAAGCGATGAAGGTTTTTCCGGTCCCAGTTGCAAGAGTTAGTAAGATGCGCCGTTTTCCCTTATAGGCTTCGCGAATAGCTCTGTTAATTGCGATTTCTTGATAGTATCGCGGAATTTTTTCCGGCAGGTGGAAGAGAGGTTCGAGTATCTTTTCTTCAACATCATCCGGGATCTGCTCCTCTTGTCTCAAGCGCAACCAAAGCTCTTCGGGTGATGGGAATTTGTCGACCTCTTGTTCGATGCGAGAGATGTCGTCATATTCAATTATTGAGTGACCGTTTGTTGAGAAGGCGAATCTCAGTCCGAGCAGCGACGCGTATTGCTTTGCCTGCTGTAATCCATCCCCGGCGTTCTTGTACGCTGGTTTAGCTTCAACTACTGCAATAGGATAGTTTTGTGCTATTCGCAGTAAGTAATCTGCTCGCTTTGGACTTCCCCGCCTCGTTGAGGTCCCCAAAACCTTGATTTGTCCTGGTGCGAACGATTTTTCTTGTTGGATGTGCTCATCTGTCCAACCGGCATCATACAATCTGGGGAGCACGTATTTTCTGCAGGTGTCCGCCTCGGTAATCATTTCACTATTGAATAGCTGTAGGCAGTAATAACACTGCCGTTGGCGGTTCCGTCCTAATTGGGGGACTCTTCGAGAACCAAACTCCAAATCTTTTTTAAAGACAATTCCGCTTTCTTTGTTTTGTTTTTAACTTGCTAGTCAGCGGGTGAAGTTATTAAATCGTAATCGCTTTTTGGAATTTTGACGATCGCGCTTCCTCTTATGGATCCTGTCCAATGCTTCTTGTTGCTTATAAAAGAAAGTCTCTGAATTAGTGGTTTGAATTCGACTGGTGTCGAAAATACTCCCAATGGTTTCAACCTGATCCTGAAATCGAAAGTCTCATGGGGCAAGAGCGGGGGTGCAACGAAAATCTTCTTATTGTCCTCGAAGACCGTTGAAGCGATTTCATATTGGGCGACTATCTTAGGTTCGATCTTTTCCCTTGCGATGATCTCACTTTTAACATAAACTAAGCATTTATCGCCTTTCTTGACTTTGGAGAGTGCATTTTTATATCTCGCCGATGCAGCAAGAATATTTGTCTTCTTTGTAACCGCCCAGTTGTCTGAGTTTGTGACATAGATCCAGTAACTCATAGGCTATCAACCCGAACATATACTGGCGCAGCTATAAAAAAGGCGCGTAATTTGACTCAGTTGCGTTTCCAGCTCTTTCTTTACGATAGCGATTTCAGTGAGTACTTTCTCCGAGGGAACTCAACGCTTGAGAAGCGATTGCGTAGGGCTTTCCGTGAACTCCAGGGCTGTAAGTCGCACGCAGCCACCCAACAAAATCAGCGACTTCAGAACCGAAGATGTGTCGGACCATCTTCCTGTGCTCATCAAGCGGCGAAAACGCTCCGGGACAAGAACAGCATTCGCGCCGAAGTAAAAAAAGTGGTCAGAAATTAGGACATATTCTCCGATTAGATCAGCCTCCATCTGCTTTTTGGTGTCCTCGATTTGCTTTTTGGTGTGATAGGAGAGTCTCTGCTTCCAGTCTCCGTTCTGATCTTTGAAGTACATGTTGTCGCCGCGCTCTTGAATAATCCCGTGTGAAGGAATTTCAAAACGAAAGCGCGGATCATTAGCGTACTCATCAAACGAGAGCTTTTCACTGATGCAGCTAGTTGGCTCGCAACGACTAATCCTATTTCTCGACATTCTCAAACACCCCGCCCAAGTTACAAGCTGCTAAATGGAACATGGATCAAGCGAGTGGACCGTGTGTTAAGCTCTCGAGCTAGTGTAGTAAAACTGCCACTTCTTCTCCAGAATTGGTATATCTGGCGTTTATTCAAACCGAATTCAGACATTAAACACGTTTTGAGTAAGAACTTCATTCTCTGAATCGATTCCCACACTTCATCGCGCGTCGGGGCTTCGCTATCCTTCTTCGGATCGTAATGCGTGTAATAATTCCTTGTCTTCTTGACAAACTCCGCAAATTCGATATGAGACCAGGAGTCGATGATGGGATGAATTATTTCCTCATAAGCGTGCAGGAGCTCGAGCAGCTTCATTAACAAAGTCGGCACAGTTGGATCTCTTAGCTTATTCTCGTTATATTGCTTGCCTGAGCTAAGGATCTTCTTGACCAAACTATCCCGCTCAAGATTGGTCAACTGATACTTATTCTGTGACCGGACGTGGTACGTCTCTAATGCTTGAGCTAGACTGAGGAAGATATGAATCAAATATGTGTCGGGGTTGTGTTCCACGCCAAAATAGAGGTCGCAAACGGGTTTTAAACGCTCGCTGTTTTCGATCCAAGCATTCAAATGAGTTTCAAAGTGGGCCGAAATATCGTCGTAAGTGAAAAGCATAGCGGCCTTCGACAGCTCGTGGCTTGTAACTGGATAGTGGGGAAGCCTAACCAAGATTTCAATATCGAGGGCTTCTATTTGACCATCTATACGTCCCTTAATCTCTTGAGGGTAAACCGGATGTGCCACGCCCAAGCTTAGAAAGTTACGAAAGTTGTAGCATACGTCTTCATAGGTTCCGAGGGACTGATCATCCGCAAACTCGATCATCGCGTAAACGCGTTGCTTGACACAGGATTCCTCCTTAGCGCCCCATGGTTCCAATCGTGGCTCCCTTTCAAAGTAAAGTGAGATCGTGTAGTTACTTATAGATGCTTTGATCGGCCCTGGACGTTTGTAAGTGATTAAGTAGTTCAAATCAAGCTCTTTCAGCAAATCAGGCTTTTCCAGCTCTACATCCATCCCTGACTTGATTCCTGAGATATTTGCCCACTCAAAGAGATGCGCGAAGTCGATTAGAAGTTTCTTAAACTTGACTTCTTCCACTGTCAGAAAGTGCTTGCCTAACAATGCAATGCTGGCATAGAGATGAATTACTGATGATCCTTGATATCCAGCATAGATAACAGGGGGGTTTAAACAATAGCATCCATACAAAGTCACCGGGCCGCACGTAGGCGACGTTCCCACCATAATTAGCCGGTCTGCTTCCCCGAGTGCTCTTTTCATCACTGAACTGTACAGGCGCTGGACTTCCGGTTCAAAATCAATCAAACTTAAATAAGAGCCTATTTGTGGACGGTACTGCAATGTCCCGCACCGTTTCTTGTCAGGATCGTCTGGAAACCACCATAGACCACTACACGTAAATTCTTCCATTATATCGCTCCTTCACGTAGCCTCATCTGCAATCGCCATTCAATTCTGTCGGGCAATAGCCTTAACTTATTAGGCGAGTCTATAACCTTCCCAACAATTCTCGCTTTTTCCCTATAAACTCGCCTTCTGTGATCACACGGTCATCAAGCAGCCCTTTCAAATTGCGGAGCATCGCGGGAATTTCTTTGGATTAAGCGACCGAGTTAGCGGTGGTATCTGTAAGAAAAAGATATTGTGACGTTATTTTTCCAACTGCGATACGCTGCTGCTTTTCGAGCTGCTTGGCTCCGGCCCCCGACCTATCTCCCTTGAGTGGGTCCGCGCTATAGAGGCCGAAGGGAAGCTCATTCTGACGCTGGTTGTTGAAGTCGGGGACGAGGACGAGGTGCTTATTGCGTAGCGGACATTAGCTAGCCTATATATAGAACGTATATAAAATATAAAATATATATGACAAACTCTGAAGAAATAACGACCATCCGCGTCAAGAAGTCAACGCTTGAGCGACTTCGGAACGCAACGGTCCGAAAAGAAACATACGACGAAACGATCAACCGGCTACTCAACGAGCACAAGCGGAGCGAGCAATGACCGACGCAAGCAACTTAATTCTGCGGATTCAAGCCTGCGAAACTGAGCAGGGGCTACAAGTGCGCGCAATGCGATGAGGCCCCATGCACGCTGATAGATGCACTGAACAAGACAGAGGACTGAAACGACAATGACGATGGAAGAAGCTGAAACAACTTAAGGCCGAGTTGAAAGACGTACTGGAAGAGCGCGACAAGGGGCGCGAGGGGGAACATAATGGCGTATAAGAACAAAGTGAGGCAGGCGTTCAGCTGGCGGAGATAATGAGCGAAGTAGAAATTGACGTGCCATTTGGCGAGCTGACAGAAGAACAGATTGGCAAGATATGCGCATACGCGAAGGCGCATAACGAAGAATAAGGCGGGTTCCTGACGACGAGGCGGGAAATTGAGCAATTGTGACTCTTGGGATTCGCTGAGAAAACGCTGCGCCATATCCGGCGCGAAGGCGTGTAAAGGCGACATAATAGGTGGGGAGTGCGTAGTGTCGCCCGTCGCGGAGCTTATGGAAGGCCGCCTTTTCGGCATACCTGACCTGCGCTGGAAGCTGAAACAAGAGGGAGTCGAACAGTACATCGCGGGAGTCGAGAAATATATCATAAAGGAACTACAAGAGCAGCGGTTCATGTGCGAGGCGATGGGTGAAGAGGAGTATGAGAAGCGACGCTACCCGCGTGAAACGCTGGAAGACATTTTGCGCTTTTTTGAGGGGCAGCTCAAGCCGATAAGGAAGAAATGACCAAAGACCCTAAAGAACAGAAGAAACGGAAAAAGAAGGACGAAGAGCAGCGGCAACAGTGGCTGAGGTTCAGCGACGATTCGGGCTTTAAAATCGTGAAGAAGACTCAGGATGATGGCGAAAGATGAAACAGCTTGATTTTTTCCTAGAGATTCTGTGCGACGACCTCGCCACGGCAAGGCTTAAGGGCGATTGGCGGCAGGATGGAAACGTGGAGATGCGATTGAGAACTCTCAGGAAGTTCGTATAATGCCGAAAGGAATACCGCTTAGTGGAAAGCGTAATTCTAAACCCGAGCAGTGTGAATGGGGTGGTGATGTGGTGAGGCAGGATTACCAAGAAGGCGAGTGCGGCCTCGAATGCGGAAGCTGCGTGTGTGCAAAAGAAGATGACGGATGGTCGTCTAACGCGTGGGTATGCCCAATTCTGAACGCCAAGTCAGAAGGGCGCAACCCAACCGCCGCAGAAAAGCAAAAGGCCGCCGAACTTCAAGAGGGGCTCCGAGGCGGATACATTGAGATAACGCGCGCGCATTTGGTTGGGCTTGCCAGCCGCGCGAAAAAGACGTGGAAGCGGAAGACCGCCTTCGTCACTATCAAGGTGAGACCTGAAATACGAGAACGTCTAAGACTAAGCGGCAATAAAACTGACACATATAGTACAATAATCGCTCGTGCCCTCGACCACTATGGCCGCAGAAAAGGGCGGGGGCGTTAGCGTCGGGCCCCGCAGGCTGCAGGTCCTGAAGGCAGAAGCCAAAATATGAAAGAAGAAACAGAAAGTTTAGAGGCGTTCGGGGAAGATTTGGCAGAAGTTGAAAACATACTCAACGCCATTTTGGTCGAGGTCGAACACAAGGGCCTCAGGAAAATCCGCGATGAAGTTCGAGTGCTCCTCAAGGAAGTAGGCTGGGAAGGGGCGGCTGCAGCGGAAGATTAAAAGGGCATAGCTGTTAGTAACAGGTAGCCACAATTTAAAACGTATCTCATAGGATGTTCACGCAAAAACACATCGTTTCAATGCGAGATTTAACGCGCGATGATGTGGACTTTGTGCTGGACTATGCTGAAAAAATGATTCCGTACGCAAAAGCCGGCGTGCGGCTGCTCCA
>Ga0255360_1000189_pt1 | contig 17151 bp, 11 predicted proteins | sample GFST50metaG_FD_186004 | JGI IMG/M metagenome (GOLD analysis project Ga0255360, IMG submission 186004) | Peat soil microbial communities from Stordalen Mire, Sweden - G.F.S.T50 | ecosystem: Environmental > Terrestrial > Soil > Wetlands > Peat | place: Sweden: Norrbotten County, Stordalen Mire... | reverse complement strand
CATTTTGTTCTTTTTGAATAGTTGCAACAACATCCTTAAGTTTACTACTTACACTTTCTTCAAGATTTATCTTAAGGAACTCATCCGTAAGTGCACTTTCACTATCACCAGATTTTAATATTATTTCATTTATGCCTTCATCAAAGGCATCTACAAGCTCCGTATCTCTTATTAAAAACTTACGCTTTAATGTTAGTTCTCCATCAATAAAACCATCTGGAATCTCATAGGAAGTCTCACCTTGAGTTTTACTATAATAAAGATCTGCAATTGGTGCTCTCCAATCTATTACAATTTCATCTCCGGTTTTACTATCTCCTAGCCCAAACTTTCCTATATAAAAACTTTCGTTATCTTTTCTTTTTTCTTTAAAATCAATTCTTGCAAAATAAGGTTCATCCTTTACTTCTATATATTTTTCCAAATTTTTATGAGTTATTTCATATAACTTTTGGGAGGTTTCTAACTCTTCACTGTATCTTCCCCTAGATTCTTTTTTTAGCTCTGCAATTTTTTTCTTAAGTTCATTATCATTTTCATCAGCCAATTTTATTTCGTTTTTTATCCATTGTTGTGTATCTTTAAGATTTTTCTTTTCAAATCCAAACTCACTTTTTTCTATGGCCATTTTAGCACCTCATTTCGTAAGAAAATTATGTATAATCAAGTCAAGGACTATTATATATCTACTCGTTAATTTATTCAATATGTGGTTTTATTTCATGATATTTAGAAATTGCAAACAATAGTTAAGTTGAAAATTGAGAGTGGAAAGTTGAAAGTTAAGGATGTTTTTCTTCACTATGTTCAGAAAAACTAAAAATTATTGAAGATTCCTTAATTATAGATTTTTCGTAGTGTAACGGAGAAAAATCCACAATAACTTTCAACTAAAGCAATTTCTCAATACTAAGCCCCTACACGTAGCCTTCCTTCCCCCTAATTGACACTTCTCCCGATATGAGTTCCTCAATTTCTCCATGTTCATACTGAACAACTAAACTTCCATTTTCTTCAATGTCCAGTGCCTTGGCTTTGTATGCTTGACCTTTCTTAATGACTTGTATCTCCTTTCCCAATAGGATAGATCTCTCCTTACAAATTGAAATAGGTTTTACAATGTCATCTCTGTCCACATAGTCATTGTATAATTTTTCAAAATTATTTAAAATATATGCTAGAAGCTTCTTTCTATCAATTTTTTTCTTGGTTTCCAATTTAAGCGATGTGGCTACATTGCCTATTTCTTCTCCAAAGTCCTCTTTATCAACATTTACATTGATGCCAATTCCAAGTACTACAAAATTAACCATAGTAAGCTCACAGCTCATCTCTGTTAATATTCCACATACCTTTTTATTGTTTATTATTATGTCATTTGGCCACTTTATGAAGCTTTCTATTCCCATGTTTATAAGCGCCTTATTGACTGCCGCTGCTCCAATTTGAGTAATAAGGGAAACTTTCATGGGTTCAATATCTGGTTTCAAAATTATTGACATCCAAATCCCCTTGTTTTTTGGAGATACAAAGCTTCTTCCAAGCCTTCCTTTTCCAATAGTCTGTTCTTCGCTTATTACTACTGTACCATGTTCTGCTGCCACTGCTAAGTTCTTTGCCTTTTCATTGGTAGAATCTACAGTGTCAAAGTGAACAATATTTCTTCCAATTTTATCGGTTTCTAATTCCCTATAAACTTCCTCATGGGTTAAAACATCTGGACAAGACAGTAATTTATATCCATGCTTTGGTACAGACTCAATTTCATAACCTTCTTCTTTAAGCTGATTTATGCACTTCCAAATTGCAGTTCTACTTACTCCAAAGCTCTCGCAAATATTTCCACCAGATACATATCCATCTTTATTTTCTTTTAGTAATCTCAATATATCATTTTTCAAAGTTGCTTCCTCCTAGTATAGAAAAAAATCCTACTTATAAACTGTACAAAGAAAAACACCATAACAAATATTAATGGAAAAAAGTATCTACTTTGTCCTTCTGTTATAAATTGAGTAACACTGAACATATAAAATAACATCAAAAGGTATAACTCAAACTTGTAGTTTATATTATCTCCAATAGGCACTTTTTTAAATATATCTTTAATTTTCATTACACTTAAGATTAAAATATAAATAAGTGCTGGTAGAAAAATTAATTTTCTTACTTTCTTCACATTATCCTGTAAAAAAGTCTTCTGATCATATGTAAAATTAGTACCGGGAAACGTCCAAAATGTATCTTCTGCTGCAAAATATGTATTATTAAGTCTTATAAAACCTAATTGAACAAATCTTTTAGGATGTGTCTCTATCCATTTTAATGCTGCTGCTTTAAATATTTTGCACCTTACAGCTCTATTGCCATTTTTATATGCAGTGGTATTTACTACAGAGTTTTCAACATCCGCTGAAGACATCCATCCACCAGTATTATTCTTAGAGTTATTATTTATGTAAAGTACAACTCCACTATTTGTAGACACATAAGTAAATTGATTCATTAATTTTGAATTTCTATACACAAGTGGGAACATTGTTAAAAGCGCAAAGACAAGTACTATTAAACTTGATATGAATGTCTTTTTTATTTTTCTCGTATATATTAACTCAATCAAAAATATTCCAAAAACATATTCTAAAAATGATGCATGTATTATTGTAATATAACCCGTTAAAATTCCAATGAAAACAAATTTATATTTAACCTTGCTAAAATACAAATTTGTAACCAAAAGTAGGGCTGTAGTCATTAATATTTCCTTGGCTAAAATACTATTGTAAAATATATTGTTTGGGAATAATACAAATATTAAAAAAGTTATCTTTCTAACCCATTCCTTCATTTCTAGCTTTTTTAATATGGTGTAAAACAAAATGTAGTTTATTCCTGTAAGAATAATATTAAATATCTTTGCTTTAATTACCCCTGCTCCAAATATATGATATACAAGACCTAAGGTTATAGGATATCCTATGGCTTGCCTTGTATCTCCCCAAAAACCACCCTTAGCAATATCCTGTGCTAACTGATTATAATAATTGAAGTCTGATACTGGTGTGGTTTTAATGAAAATCACCCATAAAATACTTAACATTATTCCAAGTATCATGACTATATTATAGTAATATTTTTTTATTTTGTTTATGAAAAAACTCACAACACTCCTCCTTTATTAATGTTTAAATAAACTTTTTAAATGAAAAAAACACTATATAAAGAATATCATATACAGTGCTTTTTCTACAAGCTAACCTTTTATTTATTTGGAAGCGTTTGTAAAAATGTTGCCAATTTCCTTTTCTATTTGTGAGCTTTCAAGTAAAAGTTCACAAACCTTATTAATTGCTTCCTGGTCTTTTTTTAATTTTACAACTGCTAACGCTTCACTATAGTTTTTACTTGCTTTTTCAAATAATTCTGCTGCTTTTATTAAATCTGAATTGTCTTTAAAAGTTTCTTTTAATAGCATTGAATTATCCTGTCTTGAATACGCCAAAGCTTCAAGTACCCATTCACTATTAAAAGTTTTAGTGCTAGCTATAGTTTTTGCAAATTCTTCTATTGCCTGGGAGCCTGAGGCTGTTTGTTTGGTGCAACCTCCAATTAAACTATCTCCATTTCTTTTAATTATCTTATCAATTTGTTCATCTTTTTCCATAGTCTTAAATACACAAAAACCATATTTCCACGGTTTTTTAAAGGTTTTGTTCAGTTTATTTGTAGCAGCACTAAGTTTTTCTATTTTAACATATTTTTTGCTTTCATTTTGTTTTCCAATTGTTTCATAAAAATAAAATCCTTTTTTATCATAACCTACTAAAAGTTCACTATGTGGATAAAAACCTTTTTTATTATAAAGATTAGACATGTCTAATTGCACTAATACGGGATATCCCGTTGAAATATAATATTTTACGGCATCTACAAATAGCTTAACACTATAAGTTGTATAATAATCCATATGCAATCCCATAAATGGTGCAGAAACTCTTAATCCTTCAATTGGTTCTGAAAATGGAATAAAGTTTTTGTTTACTATATTATAACTAGTCCCATAAGTATATCCCATAAGAAAATTAATATGTTCTATAGATAATTTTTTTTCAGGATAAACTACATCAGTAATCATTTTCACTGCGGAAGCTTCTTGATATTGTTTATCATTTGATACATTAGTGATGCCCTCAATCATAAATTTTTCTGGATATTTTAAAACTTCACGAAATTTTATCATTGTTGGTTTATATGCACTCTCATAATATTTTTTTTGATAAAAACCAAAAATTTCAAAATAACTAAATATAATTAGTACTATTGCTACCACAATAATGGTTATAATATTAAGTATCACAGCTTACATCCCCCTATGCGTAAATATAAATCAAGGCTATCTCGCGTTTAAGAGATAGCCTTAACCTTTTAAATAATTATGCTAAGAATCCACAGATATAACCAACTATACCTAAAGCGAACATTCCAAATATTATTGCCATTGGATTAACTTTTTTCTTTAATAGCTTCATGCAACCGAAAGTCATTAATAATGCAAGTAATCCTGGAACAAATGAATCTAAAGTACTTTGAACAGTTGTAGTAACCAATTTGCCGTGCATATCAGTATATTGTGCAATTCTCAATGGAACATTAATGGTAGTCCATTTGCAAACTAATACTCCCATTATAAATAGTCCTACTATTGATGCACCTTCAGTTATTTTCTGTAGTGTGTTTCCAGATGTCTCTGTTACAATTTCTGTTCCTTTTTCATATCCCATGTTAAGTCCTAACCATAATGTCAATATTCTGCAAATATTAAATGGTATAAAGAAAAGTAATGGTCCTAGAATGCTTCCACTAGCTGCAACTGATGCGCCAAGTGCTGCAAACATTGGTCTTAATGTTCCCCAAAATATTGGGTCACCTACACCAGCAAGTGGTCCTATAAGTCCAATTTTTACACCACTAATAGCTGCGTCATCAATTTCCATTCCATTAGCTCTTTGTTCTTCCATAGCTGCTACAACACCCATAATAGGTGCCGCCATATATGGAGTAGTATTAAAGAACTCCAGGTGTCTTTTTAGTGCTGCTTTTTGATCTTCTTTATTTTTATAAAATCTTTTTATAGCTGGAATCATGTTTACACAAAAGCCCATACTTTGCATTCTTTCAAAGTTATATGAACCTAATATAAACCATGAACGGAAAAACATACTTCTTAAATCACCTTTGGTTAATTTATTCTCACTCATATTACATCCTCCTTCTACAAATCATCTAATTCGTCAACAACTTGAACTTGGCTATATCTAGGGTTCAATTGAATATACAGTAGTGCTGCACATACACCAATTATACCGAACCCAACAAGAGAAAATGTTGTAAATGCTGCGATTACAAAACCAAGGAAAAAGAATGGCATTAAGTATTTTGCTTCCATCATGTTAATTACCATAGCATAACCAACACAAACTATCATTCCACCAGCAATCTGTAATCCTCTTGTTACAAATATAGGTATATGAGACAGCATTGAATTAACTCCACTAGTACCAGCCACAGCTGCTACTAGTGCCGCTGGTATAGCTATACGAAGCCCTTGTAATATAAGTGCTCCAAAGTGAGCTATTTCTATTGCTCTAAAATTACCTTCTTCAGCATATTTGTCTGAAAGATGTTGGAAAAATACTGTTATAGTTCTAACAAATATAGTCAAAACCTGTCCAGCTGCTGCAATTGGTATTGCAATTGCCATACCTGATGCTATTGGCTGATGAGCTGTAATTACCAATATAGTTGCCACAACACTAGCAAGTGCACTATCTGGACCCATTGCAGCTCCAACATTCATCCAGCCTAGAGCTAAAAGTTCCAATTGACCACCTAAAATAATTCCTGTTCTTAAATCTCCTAGTACTAGTCCAATTAATGTACATGCAACAAGCGGTCTGTGTGTTTGCATACTGTCAAGCACACTTCCCATACCTGTTATCATTGCAATGACAAGGACTAAAATAAATTGAATTGAAGTCATATATAATCCCCCTTTAATTTAATTGAATATATTTTTTATTGCTTTCGCAATCTAAAAACCTTTACATTTATTAGGTTATTTAAGCTATATCATAAAAGATTTCTTACATATACAAACTTCATTTGAGTTTTGTATATGGTAAGATATCTTTTCTGAACAAACTTTCATTAGTATATTATAGATCTTTTATTTTACTCATTACATCAACTTTTGAATCACTTGCAATTTTTCTTAGTTCAAGTTCTACTCCAAGCTCATTCATTTTCTTTAAAGCTGTAACATCTTCAGATCCAAGAGATACTGCACTACTTATTTGAGTCCTTCCTTGTTTAAAACACATTCCTCCAAGGTTAACAGATTTAATATCCATACCACCTTCAATAAGTCTTAAAACATCTACTGGATTTGTACATAGTATTAACGCTTTAAAAGAATCATATTTTGGATTTTTATATACTTCGATTGCCTTATCAATTGGCAAAACATAAGCTTTTGTTCCTGGTGGTGCCACCTGTAAAATTAAAGTTTTCCTTAAAGTATCTTTAGCTACTTCATCGCTACATATTATTATTTTATTGCATTTGCATTCCTTTACCCAAATGCTTGCAACTTGTCCATGAATTAGTCTGTCGTCAACTCTTACAAAATTAATATTCATTTATAATTCCTCCATATCATCTTGCTTTGAAAAAACTTCTTTCAAAGATTTTATTCCTTCGTTTCCTGCTTGTTTACCTATACTCACTAGTTCTTCAATGTTTGAAAAGCTTCTAGCTCCATACACCTCAAGTAACATTGGTAAATTAACACCTGTAACAATGTCCATGTTTTCGTTTTCTGATACTATTCTAATTGCTGCATTAAATGGACTTCCTCCAAATAAATCTACTAGAAAAAGTACTCCATCTTTACAATCTAATTTTTCTAATTCAGTTTTATACTTTGCTACAAGATCATCTGGTCCCTCACCTGGCTTAAAAGTAACTGATGAAACATTTTCTTGCTTGCCAAATATCATTTCAGATGATTTCAATATTTCTTCTGAAAAACTTCCATGAGTTCCAATAATAATAGCTACCATATCTACACCTCCACTTCTAATACAATGTTGTCTTACTTATAACTATAGCAATTATCGTGCCAAAGTAGTGTATTAAAATATTTAATATACTGTAAACGTTTGTTTACCTTAATCTAAAATAAAATTGTTTATTCTACAAATTTTTTTTAATACACTTATATTTAAAGTAATACTTTCGAGTTTTATTTTTAATACTATTGAGTAATTATTATTATATCAAACTACCTATATTTTAAGTTTTATTCCAACATTTCGGATATAAAAAGTATTTCATCATCATTTAAGCTTACATTTAAGGACTTTTTGAATATTGTATTGGCTTCCTTAATACTACTAACAATAACCTCATCCACTTTAGATCTGTCTCCCTTATACTTAAGCCCATCGTTTAAAACCATTCTCTCTAGTGCACATCCCACATGAACCATAATCCTTATGAGCATTGCATTATTAAATTTTATTTTTATTTTATCTTCCAATACACTTGTAAATTCATATAATACATTTGTAATTTTAGTTGGATTTAAATAGGTTAAAAACTGATTTAAACTGTCTTGACATAGGTCTTTTACCACTATATTACCTTTTTTAATTTCCACATGAAAATTGTTGTTCTTTATTATATTGTTAAGTATTTTTTCACCTTGTCCACCTATTAATTCCTCAAGCGAAATAAATGGTGCCTCTATCTTTGGATTTAAAATACCAACAGAAGCAATAATATTGTAATCCTTCTCAACAGTTTTTATTTTATTGTTTATATCTCTTATGCTTATAGGTAACACCTTAATATCTTTTTCACCAGTGCTTAATACAATATTTTCAACAAGTTCTTTTAATTTAACTGCTGTTCCCTCACCAGTTGAACATATTGTTACAATTGCCTTTTTCATATTTAAATCATTGTCTGACTCTTCTTCAAAGCTTCTATACCCTCTAAAATCTTTTAAAGAATTATATATGCTATTTAAATCCATATCCAATATGTTTGCTTTTCTAATTGCTTCCAATACTAAAGGAGTGGTTACCATATCTATTGTTTTAACCTTTATATCTGTTTTTTCCATTATTATAGACTCAAAATTTGCAAGAGATCCCATGTCAACTAAAAGCAAAACACCCTTGCCCATATCAATTTCTCTTGCTTTTTCTATAATTTCTTGAAGTGTCTGTGTTGGACTCACCTCTAGTGGCATATCTACTGCTTCTATCACACCTTCTCCTAGAAGCTGCTTTGCTACATTAACCATACTGCTTGCTGTACTGCTGCCATGTGCTGCAACGATTATTGCAACATGCTGATTGGTCTGCTCTTCAGTAATTGAACTAATTAGTAGCGTAAGATAAATAACTTCAATTTTAGGAACCACAACATCGTATTTCTTTTCAAGCATGCCTTTAATATGAACAGCAATGTTAAATTCTGTACGCTTATCGTTTATTATTCCCTCTATATTAGTGTATTTGAGGTTTTTATGATTACTTAACCTATTTAAAAATGAACTTAAATGAAGACTTAAGGCATATAAAAATCTATCATTTAACTTTCTCTTTAGTTCTTTTTCAACCATATCCATTACGTCTTCAGAGAATTTAAGTATATCCTCATCTACAATTCTTAATATTTTATTTCTATCATCCTCACTGTTTTTTACTTTATTATAGAAAGATTTAATATGCACATTGATATCAGTAGTTATAAATTTATTTATATACTCTTCATCAGCACCACTATCTTTTAAAATTGCAGCTTTATCTTCTATTATTTTATATAGGTTAAAAGGTGGCTCATAAGGATCTTTATCAATTAATACATTATGTCCTTCCGGCGTTATTATTAGCTGAGAATCTAGATACTCCGAGATTTTCTCCATTTCTTTTCGTTTGCCACTTAAGTAAAATAATCCACTTTTAATGTCTGATGGCAAAGATTTAAAATTTATTTCAATATAATCTTTATTATTGATACTTTTCAAGAAAGCAGTTGCACATACAAGCTGTATGTTTGATTTCATCTGCCCGATGTTACCATAGGATGTACTTCCTATTATTGCTTTAACAGCTTCATCTTCTATTTTAATTACTTTATTTACCCTATGAGCTTCATTGGAAAGTAAAAATTTAATTAAGTCGACTTTGTCTTTTATGGACCTCTTTTCAAAATTAGGAATTGTTATTATTATTGGTATTCTTCTTATAAAGGTTTTTAATAGTGATGAATTAGGATCTTCCGTAGTAGCACCAATTATTAAAACGCAGGACTCTCTGTTTCTTTCAGTTTCTCCTAATCTATTGAATTTGCCTGTATCCATAAAGTAAAATAACATTTCCTGACCTTCTGGAGGTAGCCTGTGTATCTCATCAAGAAATAAGATACCTCCATTAGCCTTTTCAACAATTCCTGCTTTCTCGCTATCTGCTCCAGTATATGCACCTTTTATATGTCCAAATAGATGTGAAATTAAAAGTTGTGGATTGTTATAATAATCAGCACAGTTAAACACTATAAACGGAGCACTGTCACTTAATCTATTTACATATTTCGCTTGATTATACATCATATTAGCAAACAGTGTTTTTCCAACACCAGTTTGACCTACTATTAAAGTATGAAGACCATTAGGAGGATAAAGTATAGCTGCCTTTGCCTGCTCAATTTGATTTCTGAGACTGCCCTTTGCTCCAATCAATCTATCAAAAGGTGCTTCTTCTATAACAGGTTTTACTTTGCTTTCTTCTTGTATAATTTCATTTATAGACTTTATTTCTATAGGTCCTTTTGGAAGCTTTCTCCCTATCAATTTTTCTACACATTCTTTGCCAATATAAAGTACTGGTCTTGCTTTTATCTTTATTATCCTATCTTGTCTTAATAATTCATTTAATTCCATGCTTACATTATTTCTTAGTATATCCAAATTCTCTGATATCTCTGTTGAACTAAACCCAATTTTATGCTTTAAATCATTTATATCAAAGTTTTCACTTTTTTCTAATATATATATATATATCTTTTCTATTCTTTTCAATACACTTACCCCCTATAATGATATTAATACACTTTTTATAGTATCAATATCATTATAGGGGGTATAAGTATAAATTTCAATACATTAACTATTTTAGCATAACTTTCGTGTTCTAGCTTTTTCTTTAGTATGACTTATTTTATTAATTTTGTTTAGTAATTATACGAAGCTCAATGAGATACATTTATGTCATCAACATTTATATGAGACCAACCGCCTGAATTGTAGTCCACAATTTTTATATATAGTACCTTACCTATATATTTTGAGGCATCCCAGTTCACTCTTGTCATTGCTTCACTGTTAGAACCAGTTGCTGTCATTAATTCCGTGTCATTAGAACCGTCACATAAAGCCACATATTCTCTATCAGCTTCATTTCCTCCACCGATTAAGAAATTAATATTTCCATTTCCACCAAGCTTAAAGTAGTTAGACCTCAATACTCCTCTATTATCATCTCCATTTATACCGCTGGAAAGAAAATAATTACCCTGTTTATTGTATAGGTTTGTAGCAACGCCTCCGAAAGTAGTTGCATTTGACACTGTAAAGGTATTAGGTGATGTTTCAGTTGAGTTCCATGTCCATCCAGTAAGATCTCCTGTCTCAAAGTTCCCATTTATAATATTGTTTGGCACTTTATTTTGGTCATAAGGTAGAGGCTTTACATAAGGGATAAAAGTTGCAGCTTTTAACGGATATACTTTAAGTGAATCCACTTTGGTATTTCCTCCTGTGCTATATAGCTGTACCCCTTTACTTGAATCATCAGAAAAAATTTGATCTGTAATTGAAACCAAACCATTATTTCCAAAAACCTCAACTGAGGATTTATCAACATAAATTTCAAGGCTTATTTTACCATTTATTGGTTGCATCACTACTTGCTGCTTTAGTGGCATATAATCAGGATAAGTAAAGCCGCCGGAATTAGAACGATCTAAAAACAATGTTGAAGTTGCTGGATCATAGCCAACAGTTGTTTCTTGATTATTGCCTACTCTTACATTAATTCCGAATTCCTTAGCAGTAGTTGACTTAACATTAAATTGCGCTGTAATTTTAAGTGTATTTCCTGATACACTTGACAGTAAGTTACTTCCTGCTGATTTCACCGTTGTATTATTTAAAACTTTTGTTGGATTTTTTTGAAGATCTTTAAGTTCACTTACAGGTTGCTGAGTAAGCTTATATCCATCATTTGTATATATTAGTTTTTCTTCTCTTGGAATAGAATCAGCACTTCTCCATGTAGATGTAGGTGTATTACCTGCATATTCCCAGTTGCTCATCCAACCTAATAAAATACGTCTTCCATCTGGAACATATTTTCCATATTTTGAAGTAGCTACATTACTTTGTTTTGTAGTATCGTTCCAAGTAACTCCTGCATAAAAATCCGGTCCATAATCAAGCCAATTTATTGGTTGCACATCTGAAGTATTTTTATAAGGAACTGTATTATATACATGGAAATCATCTACGTTAATGTGTCCCCAACCACCAGTGGAATTATCTACTACTTTTATACGAAGTTTTTGACCAATATAGGCTGATGCATCCCAAACTATCCTTCTATAGGATTCTGAGTTTGCACCTGATGCATTAAATTGAGTTAATTCTTTACCATCAGCAGTTTCTAAAGTAACATACAAGTTTTTCTTGTCATCTCCGCCGCCAACTAGAAAATTGATTTGTCCATTTCCACCTAAAGTAAATTGAGAAGATTCCAGCGTACCTGTTCCAGCATCTCCCAAACCTCCTAATGTAGGATCAACAAAACCCCAACAATGATATTTACCAGCTTGATTAAATACTCCTCCCCACCAGGTAGTAGTATCTACTACATTCTTATTAGACCATTCATCTCCAGTTGCTGTCCATCCTGTTAAATCACCTGTTTCAAATCCTGGATTGTTAATATCCTCACCTGCAGGTGCTTGTGATGTGGAGCTTGATGAAGCAATTGGATCAGCCGTTGCAGCACTATAATCTTCCTCTTGCCTAGTTTGTTCCTGTCCATTTTTCACTACGGATGTCCATAATTTTCCCCCATTAGCATCTAAATTGTTAGGTAATTGTACACTAACAGTAGATTCATTAGCCGCTACTGTACCTTGCGCCATCGCAGTTCCACCAGTTTTTGAAGCATAAACTTTAACTGTTTCCCCTGGCATTAAGTCATAGCCTTTAACAATACCATTTTCTCCAGTATAATTATTTACTTTATATTGAGGATCAGCTGTAAAAGTTTTTCCATCAAAATCTCCAACAAAATACATCATTCCTGAGCCTTCTGCTGGAGGAGAGTCAACAGTTGCAGATGCTCCTATGCTTAGCGATAGAATCCATTTTGACTTACCTTTTTGTCCCTCTACAGGCATCTGATATAAATCTGGGCATTCCCAAACACCTGCATGAGTTCCTTGACCTTGGCTTCCAAAATCTCCAACTTTAGTCCAATTCTTTAAATCTTTAGAAGCATAAAATTGTACTTCATTACCTGCTGCAAGAGTCATAACCCATTGGTTATGTACATTATCCCAGGATACCTTAGGATCTCTGAAATTAGGTGTATTTGCCGGATCAGGTATTACTGGATTACCCTTATACTCTGTCCATGTTTTTCCGCAATCTGTACTATAAGCCATACTCTGACATTGAGTTACACCATTATTGGTAAAAAAGGCAACTAAGCCAGTATGATCTGATGTATTATTGAAGAAACCGCTGCTATTATTCCAGTCAACTACTATACTACCAGAAAAGATATCTCCATTTTTATCTGGTGCAAGGGCAATAGGTTCCTGTGTCCAGTTTACTAAATCTTTACTAACTGCATGTCCCCAATGCATAGGTCCCCACACTGTAGCATTAGGATTATATTGGTAGAATAAATGATATTCTCCCTTATAGTACACCATGCCATTTGGATCATTCATCCAACCAGTATCTGGGGTGAAATGGTATTGAGGACGGTATTCCTCACTTCTATATGTTGAATTACTTAATGTAGAAGTAATTCCTGTGGACGTACTTGCTTTTGCTAAATTACAATTTCCAAAAACAACAGTAAGACTAAGTAATATTGTGCCTATCGTCTTAGATTTCATTAAAATTCCTCCTTCTACTTATAAAAATGTATTTTGAAACCCTTAGGCTTCCATTTTTCTTGATTATGTCTTATAACAGTTGCAATTTCACAGCTATAATAAACGTTTTCAAGAATGACCACCCTTTAGTTAAATATTATAGCAATTTCCATGCCATACATTTGTATCAAAATTATTTTAGGCATAATAGGCACTATTATCAGTTTTTTCAATACACTTTATTTTGTTTTTAATACATTTCATGTGAATTTTAATACTATTTCACCATTATTGTAAATCTTAATTAATTATAACGCTAGGGCATGTAAAAAAATCCCCTGCCAATTTTTTAAATTACACAAGGAATTTTTATATATGCATATTAAAAAAGATAACTTAACTATTCAAATACCATATTGCAAAATTCAAAACTCCTGCAAAAGAAACCCATAAAATATAAGGTATCATTAAATAGCCAGCAATTTTATCAATTTTGAAGAATTCAAAAGTTGTAAGCATAATAAACACAAGTAGCACAAGTAATTCAACAAATGCAAGTCCATATAATCTAAATCTGAAAAATATAATTGTCCACAAAAAATTTAAAAATAATTGTATACCGTATAGCAACATTGCTTTTTTAGTATCTTCCCCATTCTTTCCGTGTGCCCATACTCTATATGCAGCAAGTCCCATAAGTATATAGAGTATGGTCCAAACAATTGGAAACACCCATCCCGGAGGTGAAAACACTGGTTTTATAAACGTTTCATAATCTTTCACATTACTCATCCCTAAATAAGCACTTAAGCCACCTACTGCTAACGGTATAATAATGCTTAAAATAGCAGCACATATTTTGATTTTTCCATTTACTTTTAATATATTAGGCATATTAATACACTTCCCTATTTATTATTGGACATCTTCAAAAATAACAGATTAGGCTCGTTATTTTTTTGAAGATGCCTTCTACAAAATTATATTCCCTATAGGTGATATTATATGTCTAAATTAAACTACTCTTCTCTCCTGTATAATAAATTGCAAGTCTATGGAGTGCTCTAGTACACGCTATATAAAGTAGTCTCCTGTCTAAATCTGTATGATAATTTTTATTTGATACATCATAAATTATAATAACATCAAACTCTAAACCTTTTGACATGTAAGTTGATAACACAACTGCACCTTTATTAACTTCTCTACTGTCCTCATTTAAAACATTTACTTTCATTAACTTATTTAAGTCATTGTATACCTGCTCTTTTTGTTCTTCAGTTTTACATATGATACCTATGGATTCAAAGCCTTGTTCGTAACATTTCTGCGTGTAATCCGCTACGCCCTCATTAATCTCATGAAAATTATTTCTATACCAAACTAAAGGCTCCTCTTCATGTCTTATAAATGAGTCTACCCCCTCATTGTTCTCCAATAATTTTTGAGAAAATAAATTTATCTCGTAAGAGGATCTATAGCCCTTTTTTAAAGATAATTTCACGGACTTTTTTTTATTTAATGTAGTAATAATTTCATCATATATATTTTTACTTTTTGTTTTTTCAACTATTTGATTATAATCCCCTAGTACTGTGTACCTTGCATTTTTAAATAGAATACTGAATATTTTATACTGTATTGGGTAATAGTCCTGTGCTTCATCGATAACAATCTGCCTTATTTGTTCATAGTCTTCATTTCCACCTATAATTAACTTAAGGTATAAAAGTGGTGCTGAATCTTCAAATGCAACATATCCATCTTTAAGCCTATTATAAGTTTCAGATAATATTTTTTCCATATTCTCAGGTAAGTTCATCCCACTGGAAAGCTTATAGAACAATTCTTTTTTAGCAAACAAGCATTTGTAAATTTCCAAGTAGTTTATATTCGAAAAACTCTTTATGGTTTTCAAAGTACTTTTTGATTTTTTAATAGATAACAGTCTGCTGAAAGACTTTGCTTGAAATTGATGCCAAGGATACTGTCTAACTATCTGCTCAATTTTATAAATTCTTTGCTTTCTCATAGGATGAATTTTATATAAAATTCTGTTCTCCATTCTTTTAAGTCTTCTAGCTATGGGCATATTAATTTTATTGTTAAGAAATTCATTTTTTAGCTCTTGTCTTTTTTCTACGATTATCCCATCATAAGAAATATCATTAAATTGTATTAAGTTATGCTCATAATACTTTACAAACCTGTCTAAAATAGCAACAAACTCAATAGAACCTTTAAAACTCATATTATCTACTTTGATTTTACTTTCATCTGAGTTCTGTTTTTGTATTATTTCTTCTAAAGCTTCCTTTCTATTTTGTATTTTAAATTTATGACCAAATGTATTCTTAATTATCTCATCGTAAGTTATTTCTCTCACATTTTCTTCCCCAAGTTCTGGCAAAACCTCAGAAATATAATTGCTAAAAATTGAGTTAGGAGAAATTATAATTATATTATTAGCTTCTAATTTTTTTCCTAGATAAGCATATAGTAGGAATGCAATCCTATGCAGTGCTATGGAAGTTTTACCGCTGCCAGCCACTCCTTGAACAATTAATAGCTCATTTTCAATATCTCTTATTATTATGTCTTGCTCTTTTTGAATTGTCTCTACTATATTTTTCATTTTATTTGAAGAATTATTGCCTAATGCCTCTTGAAGTATCTCATCATTTATACTAGTACTGCTATCAAAATAATATTTTAATTTAGATTTTTCAATTTTATATTGTCTCTTTAATAAAATTTCCCCATTAATATTTCCTATTGGCGATTTATATGTGGCCATCCCTAATTCGTGCCTATAAAACATACTGGCTACTGGTGACCTCCAGTCATAAACATATATTTCATTTGTTTTATTATCCATAATATTAAAACGACCTAAATATATTTTCTCTTGCTCTTCATAATTTTCTTCAACAAAATCAAACCTTCCAAAGTATGGTGCTTCCATTGATTTTTTATATTTTTCTAAATCTCTTTCACTAGCCTTAAAGTTCCTACTGGCCGTTCCTACTTCAAAAAGTTGATTATTAATGTCTGGTATCTTATCAACATCATTAGAAAAATGTGCACTGTTTTCCCACATTTCCTTGCCAGAATCTCTAAACTTACTTAATTTTCTATCAAACCCTATTTCAAGCACCTTAACCTGATCCTCAATGAATTTTACAGTATAATCTAGATGCTTTTGTTCTAATTCCATCTCATCATTTAAATTTAACATTTTTTACCTCCTTAAAAACTCTTGACACCTACTCCTGTTTTGTGATATGATATATTTGTAATATAATGTGTTATTATAAATATTGTCTAATTATTAATTATAAGGCATCTTCAAAAAAATAACAAGGAAAGATTGGCTAAAATTAATTGTTATTTTTTTAAAGATGCCTAAACAAAAAGTGTACTCATGTAAAACATGAATACACTTTTATTTTTGTATTTATTTAGACACATTGAAGAAAATAACAGGTACGTATGCTAATCTATTCTGCAATTATATACAAAAGATCATCATCCACATTATAAAGTAGTGGTGCCACTAAGATATCAGGATACAACTGTCTCAGTCTATTTACTTCACTTATGGCAAAATCCACTTCATTTACAATTTCACAAACAGGTGCAAATCTATTAAAAAAGTCTTCAGCATGAACTTTTCTTTGACCTGTGGCCTTTGCTATTCCGTCAACTATCATTTCTTTTCTGCCAGCTAAATTAATCATTCCACAATCACTATGTACAATTATAGCAATTGCCTTAATTTCTCCAACTGCAAGTGCATAAGAAACATAAAATTCACTATTACGTAAATTCCCACCACCAGATCTAATTACATATGCAAAATTCTGAGGAATATTTAGCTGTATCCTATTATCCATACAAGTACCA
>Ga0255360_1000188_pt1 | contig 17153 bp, 24 predicted proteins | sample GFST50metaG_FD_186004 | JGI IMG/M metagenome (GOLD analysis project Ga0255360, IMG submission 186004) | Peat soil microbial communities from Stordalen Mire, Sweden - G.F.S.T50 | ecosystem: Environmental > Terrestrial > Soil > Wetlands > Peat | place: Sweden: Norrbotten County, Stordalen Mire... | reverse complement strand
AGGAGTTTTTAACTTATCAATAAAATGACTATTTAAAATGCATTTAACTACTAGCTAATTATTAAAGTTATAGCTATAATTTGACTTAGAAATGCAGTTTTCAAAAGCTAAATTTTGACGTCCTACAGTACCAATACAACATGGTTAATAATTCTTGTCGCACATAACTATTCATTACTTCTATTGTAAAGAGAATTTCTTCCCTCCAAAGTCCTTTTGCACAATATGGTGCTACCCACCAAAAATTATTACAGCGGCTAAAATATTGTCCATATGAAGGTTTTTTAACCCAATAATCTTCGTCAGAGGATGCTGGAATTTGTGGTAAACAGTTATCTTTATCAAGCAGTGGAACAGTCAGCTTATCCGTTCCATATTCTTTTATTAGCACCTCCATAGTCTGAATATGCAAGTCAATTCTATTTCCATCTGTAAACTGCATTAAATATGTATAACTATTTTTAAAATCAACAGCTCTTCCTTGCATTTTATCAAGCTTATCAGGTTCCTGAAAAATAATTGGCTCACCAAAAACACTTATCCAACCATCATCGCTAAGAAAGGATGCTATTTCGGTAACCACATAAACAATGTCATAGTCCTGAAAAATATCCTTTTTTACATTAGGGTTTGCCCTAGAACCGTTCATATAAACAGCTCTAACTCGATTATCTCTAGTTGCAACGCCCAATATTAAATCAAACATTTCCTTTTCGTTTCTCATATTAACACTCCTTTTTTATCACTTTGCTATCTGCTGTAATTTCCCCTCATTTATTATATTTTAGGCTCAACAGTTTTAAATGATGACTGATGCAAGCTTATATTTAGCCCAATACATAAATTCCTTATCAAGATGCTCACATCTCTCTAAAATTTCTTTATTTTCATCACTAGATGGATGTCCTAATATGACTGCTCTTCCTTGTATTTGTACATTATTAAAACACATTGCCACTAAAGGATTTCTAATGATTTGTTTATATTTCGCATAGGCTTTCGAAGTCATAAAATATATTTTTAATTCATTTGATGTGCAGTAAACAGTCCTAGCAGTAACTTTTCCATTTTCTCAGGTTGCTAATACAATATTTTTTTGTTCTTTCAATCGATCAATTATTTTAGCCTTCATCTCTGTATAGTCAAGACTCTTCATTATTTTTCACCTCACAAAATATAAATAATCATCCTAACAAATTACTATTTTGTAGCGAAGAGGCAATTCTATAGTTTAGAATATATCTTCTAGTTTTATAGATATATCTGGGAAAACCGTGCTTGTATAGTTATCATTATTCTTAAAAACATTTGTTATTTTATACTGATTATCTATTAATGAATATTGAACTATATACCCTTCTTGTTCAACTAAATTATATTCAAGAACACCGAATCTTTGATAAACATCTAACTTTGCTATATAGTCGTGAGTTGCAGTACTTTTTGAAACAACTTCAAATACTATCTTTGGGGCTGATGTAAAACTTTCACCTTGCTTGGTAGATTTTTCACACATTACAAATAGATCTGGTTTATACTTATACACTTCTTCATTATTCCTAAAAATCACTTCAATAGATTCCGTATACACATCGCATTTACTTTTATCAAGAAATGTCATTAATCTAAAATTTAGTCTTGATATTATTTTATTATGTTGAATAGATGTATTAGATGATAATACAATATATCCGTTACTATATTCAGCTTTACCATTATAATTAGCCTGAATATTTTCAAAATCATCTTCTGTGTAGTGTATATTCTTAGCATACATACTGCTTCACCTCTTTTTTCTTTACCATAATTATAACAAAATAAATACAATAAATCACTTTTATAGATTGAAATTTATCTTTCCATTAGAAAATGTACTACCTTTACATTTCCATCCATATCTGTGCCATCTATTGTAAAACCACACTTCTTTGTATAAAAATTTATATTTTCCTCCTTGTCTACAGGTGTTATCAATGTTATTTTACTCCAGTCGGTATAATAACCTAGCATATATTTAACTGCTTGTGTACCAATTCCTTTACTTTGATATTTTGGAATCACACAAAGACATCCAAGATAATACTCTCCGCCCCCCCTATTTATAACTGAAATAACTCCAACTGGGATATCATCAAAATAAATAATAAGTTTAGGGATTTTCTCAATAGATGCCTCCATACTTTCTCTTGTCCTGCCATAAGCAGGACATTCTCCGTATTTAATATAATCATTATAAAATGATGCATTATAAATTTCTATTAACATATCTGCATCTTCTTTTTTTGCTTTAATATATTTTAAAGTCATAATACTCTTATTCCTCCTACAAATTAGAATTTGTCTCACTCACTAAATTTCAATCAGCATTACAATAATTTATTCAAGATTTTGTTGAATAAATTTAATATAGTCTTTTTTAGTAACTTCATAAGGATTTGCCTTGAACCATTCATAAGATTCTTTTAATCCCTCAAATAAATCCTTTTGTTTTGGTAGCAACTCATTCTGTATTGAAACATCTAATATATATTCATAATTATAAAAACTAAAGTAATCTCTTTGATTATCATGGTTAGTTACATATACTTTTTCTAAAGGAGTTCCCACCACTTTATAACATAGTTCAACAAATGTATTTATATCTATCACTTCTGAATTTCCAACATTTAATATATGTTCATTAGGGTGGTTTTCTATAATTTTTTCAATAACTTTACATAAATCGTCTACATGAAAAAATTGCAATTTCATCTTTCCATCGTTAGGAATATAAAATTTTCTGTTTTTTAAAGCACATTCAAACACAAATGGTTCTCTATATACATTTTGCATTGGTCCATATAAATAAGGAGGTCTTAAAATATATGCATTAGGAACTCTTGAAAGTAAATATTCTTCCGCTTCAACCTTATCAGTTCCATATTTCCCCCAAATAGAATTCAAACCAGTCTTTTGATTTTCAAAAAATGGCTGCTCATTTATTTCTGGATAAACGGCTGAAGAACTAATAAATATATAATCTTTAAATTCACCTAATGCATCTAATATATTTATAATATCCTTTTGATTATATCCACATACATCTACTATGGTATCAAAAGAATATTGTTCTAGACTATCTTTTAAATTATTTCTATCTGCACATATTAAATTAACATGCTCTATTTGCTGTTTAGTACCTCTATTTAGCACATATACTTCATAATTTTTTGATTCAAAATATTTTGCTACATATTTACTAACAAATACAGTTCCACCTGTAACTAATATACGTTTCATAAAATCCTCCTATAAATTACTATTTATCTGTGCACTATATAAATAGTCTTGTTTAGCACTTTTTTATTACGTTGCAACATAAGAAGAATGCGAAGTAACTATGCTTCAGATTATGCTTATTAGTTACTTTTAATAGGCTTGAAATTCGGTACATATAAATGATTCGTCAAAGTCAATCTCTGATATTCCGCAAAAAGGTATATTGGGTTCAAAAGAAAATCGTCGTATAACAATGCCATGTGTCACTACAATGATTTTTTTATAATTGCTATACTTTAAAAGAGCCTTTTTAGCGCGTCTAAAGACATCTTCTAGGTTCTCAAACTTTATCTCACTATCGTTTGGACAAATCCCCTTATGTTCTATGCATAACCTATTTGCTTTTGAAGCTTGTTCTTTAGATGAATATTGAAAAGACAAGTCTGGCATCCATTCATGTAAATCAAGTTCTATTTTTATGTTCAATTGTCTGTTTTTTGATATAATTGCTGCTGTTTGCAAAGCTCGTGTATACGGAGAAGAAACAATTATATCGGCATTATTTAATCTACTGTCCAACGAAGCATTTTCAGCAATTCGAATACCATTTTCGGTAAGTTGGGCTAAATCTATCCCATGCCCTATGTATTTTTTTCCCTCAACAAATGAGTAATCAGGTTCGCTATGTCGCATAAAGACTATCTTTTGCAAAATATATCAACCTCCCCAATTATAAATTTTCTAAATACTCTGTTCTGATAATGACGGCATTCAATATCAGTAAAGCCGTATTTTTCAGTATTGTTGTAATTTAAATTGCATGTATATTCTGTTTCTGGATGAAAATATTCAGAGTATATTTCCTGTATCTTTAAATATAAGGGCTCATTAGCACTTTTTTCATCTGTTCGAGTTAACATCATCGCAAATGTTCCATTGCTTTTTAAAATATCATAAACTTTTGGAAAGCCGATTTCCTCCGGTATCCACTGGATTGTCGCGGCTGAATAAACCAAATCGAATTGATGATGCTCAAAATCATATGTTTCAAAATCAGCATTTACAATTTGAAAATTGTCATATGATCTGAATTTATTCTTTGTATACTCTGCAAGATTTTCGCCAAGTTCAATGGCCAAATACGAACAGCCTGTTCTCAATATCGGTTCAGTAGCCTGACCTGTTCCGGGACCAATTTCAAGAGCTGTTTTGCCAGAATCCAGCTTTGAGTATTCTATAACATCGGCGAAAAGTTCATCACAATAACGGGTTCTGCATTTGTCAAATTCTTCAGGAATGTTGTCAAAAACCTTCCTAAAATCCATAATAATACCCCCACTAATATAAATAATTGTTGATTTGCATTTTTTTACGGTTGTCACTTAATCGTTAGAAATATTGTACCATAAAAAACCATTTTTACAAACAATAACTGTCGCAATAAGTAGGAGTTTTGTGTTGTCATTATTTAAGGCATATTCAAAAAAATAACTAGTCAGTAATCTAGTCTATTTTGCGCCACGCCACGCCTTCCGAACCCTTCGATAGCACAACTATGGTTGGAACCCACATCCTTGCCTGACACAAAATATACTAGAATCTTTGACTTGTTATTTTTTTTCATATGCCTAAAGTAAAAATTTTAAATCTAGACTTGAAATTAAATTGTTTATGTAAATGAATGTAAAACAGGTATAATTGTAATTGATATGTATTAAAAAAAATTTAAAAATCTGTTTGCAGAAGGACTTTTTAGTGTATAATAAGAATATAAAAGGTAATAGAAAAAAATAGTGAAAATATATAAGGTTGAAGTTATTATTCTTTTATAGAAGTATAGAGAGGAAGGGAATATCATGCGTACACTAGAAGAAATCAGAAAATCAAATAGAAGAAAAGATTCTTTACTCAACAAACATGTCACGCCTGTTGTTCAGCTCTCACAAAAACAATATGAAGCAGGTAGAAAAGAATACGAAGAATTTGTTAAGCCCGTTTCTCAAAGAGTTTTGGCTAGACAGTTAATAAAAGGTAATATATAATATATCAAATGAGGCAGGGATTTTCCTTGCCTTTATTTCGTGGTTATAGGGGGCTTTAAAATGAATTATAAAAAGGGTCAGATACTTACATATACGTTCAAACCAAGGGTTATAGAAGAAATAAAAAACAATAAAATTGTAAAGAATTATGAAAAGTCAAATGTCATCACTGATTTTCATAGGGTGGTCGTGCTTCACACTAGGGAAACTCCTTTTAGGACAGTTTTGGTAGCTCCTATAACATCAGCAGGAAGTTTGAATGTTAAAGCCTCTATACCAACCAATTATGTTGAAATAGCATATAATGATTATCCGGGTGTGTTAGACCATGATTCATATATTAACTTAGATATGATAATGCCAGTGGATGAAGATGAGTTAGACGAACTTGAACGATTTAGTAAAAAATTTGAGGCTAATTTAGATTCGAGCGATATATATAAGTTAGACTATAGATTAACTTTAACATATGAGCTACAGGATTTTTTCGCAAGTGAAGTAGATAGTGAGTTAAAACAAGAAATTGAAAATGTAGTGGAATATATAGATAAAGACATAAGAGAAAAAGTTAATGAGATAATCAAAAAAATAAAAGAACCCGAAATAAAAGAGCTTCTTAATGAAATCATAGATAATGATTTGGTTGGAGTTTTGAAAGCTCAATATTTAGAAAAGTAGGCAGGAATAGTACCCTCTTAAATTATGGAGGTGTATAAATTATGGATGCAGTATTAGAAAGATGTGCAGATAAGGTCTTTGATGATTTTCCAAAGTCCAGAACATCAGCCGAAAAAGTGTTTAAGAAAGTTGGATTTAAAAGAATTTCAGATGAACAATAGTATTCAAATTGTGTAATAACCAAATATCATAGATTGTATCGAATAATAACTTTGAATATGTACAAAATAAAACCAAAATTATTATTGAGGTGGCTATGTTGAAAAGAATTTTGATATTTGTGTTAATATTGCTTATTTCAGTTTTTATACCTAATCAAAACTGTATGGCTTACAATGCTATAGGCGCATTGAACAATAAAACTTTAAGTTCAGATACAGCAATTAAAGATGGTAATATAGTAATGATTTCTTATACTGATAGTGTTTCGAGCAAAACTCACAACAACATGGAAATATATAACATTAATAGACTTGATGATTTTATAAAAAATATAAATAAAGGGAAAAAAGATAAGATTCGTATTGTAGAGTACGGAAAAAATGTAACTGGTACATGGGTAAATAAATTATTTGATTTAAAATATAATGGAAAGAAAATAATTGATATTGAGTATGACACATATTCTAATCCTAATGCATTTATTCCAAGCCAACCAGAAATCTTTAATAAAATAATAAAGCGAGATTACCATGATGGAATATCATATAGAATTTGTTATTCAGAAAGCGAAAATAATGATTGTGGCAAATTAATTAGTTTTTACAAAAGCAGTATAATTGACAAGAAAAAGTAGTATTATAAATAGTTTTTTGATTCGTATTTTTCTTTTATTGAGCATTATAGGTGGACAATCCCACCTATTATTTCAACACTATATTAAAACATAGCCATTTTAAATAATAAAAGTGCGAGTTTTGTATTCTTCGCACTTTTGCTAATTTAGTTCTCAATTTGTCATTTTCAACTCGGTCTATAGAATTTTTCTCATATAATATCGCTTATGTCTATCAGGAACATTGTCCAATTCTCCAAATACTTCATATCCATTTTTTTTATAAAAATCCTTTGCTTGAAAATCCATTGTCTCTAAGTTAATGAGAGTACATTTTTGTTCTCTTGCAATTCTTTCTACCTCATTTAATAGTTTTGAACCATGCCCATTTTTTCTATGATTTTCGCTAACCCAAAGCATGTCTATGTACATGGTATTCCAACAATAAAACAAAATACAATTTATACCACCTATAACATTACCATCTTTGTCTTTCAATACTCTATTAACTGGAATTTCAGGAACACTTTGTTTTAAATGAATTACCGCTGAATTATATTGTATAATTCCTTTCCAGATTAAATCCTCTTCATCCTTTGTACTTTCCTTAATTTCATATAACTCCATTTAATACCCTCCCATATGGATTAATTTATAAATAAACATATAATACAATATACATTAATATTATATTGTAATTTTATACCAAATTCAATTTTTCTTATTTAAATTAAAAAGTAGCAGTAATACATGCAAATATTATTCTTTATTATATTTTTATATTGACATAGCTTAATTTTATTGCTAAAATTTTAGTATGATAAAGTGATAAAGCGATAAAGTAAATTGTGATAAGGCATATGAAAAAAAATAACAAGTCAAAGATTCTAGTATATTTTGTGTCAGGCAAGGAGGTAGGTTCCGCCGATAGTTGTGCTATCGAAGGGTTCGGAAGGCGTCGCATGGCGCAAAATAGACTAGAATACTGACTAGTTATTTCTTTGAATATGCCTAAAGGGGGAGTGGAAATGGAAGGTTTAAATAAATATATACCAGAAGGTACAAGAGACATACTTTTTAATGAATGTTATTCAAAAATTGAAATAGAAAATTTACTTAGAGATGTATACAAAACTTATGGTTATCATGAAATTATATCCCCAACGTTAGAATTTTATGATGTATTCAACATGAATAATCAGCCAATAAGTCAGGAAAAAATGTATAAATTATTTGATAATAGAGGAAGAATACTTGTGCTAAGAGCAGATATGACAACGCCTATAGCAAGAATAGCTGCAACAAAGATAAAGAAAGAAATGTTCCCAATGAAGTTATGCTATAGTCAAAATATATTTCGTGTAAATGAAATATTAAATGGTAAACTTAGTGAATTTACTCAATCTGGTGTTGAAATACTTGGAGTAGAAGGTATAAGAGGGGATGTAGAGGCAATTTACACGGGAATAGAAGCTTTAAAGAAAATAGGACTTAAGGATTTTAAAATTGAAATTGGAGATTCTATATTTTTTAAGGAACTTACAGAGAACATAAATTTAGATGAGTCTAAAAAGGAAACCTTAAGGTTATTAATTCAAAATAAAAATATATCAGCATTAAAAGAATTTTTAGAGAATAACAAGGAAAATATAGATAAAAATATTAGCTTAGTTTTAGAGAGGCTTCCAGAACTTTTTGGAGGAAAAGAAGTTATAACTGAAACTAGAGAGCTTTTAAATAACTTAGATAACATTACATCACTAAGGTGCATAGAAAATGTTTATGAAGTAATGGAAAAACTAGGTCTTAGCAAATATATAGCTATTGACCTAGGTATGGTACAAAATTTAAATTACTATTCAGGCTTAATTTTTAGAGGATATTGTATGGAAGTGGGAGATAGTATACTAAGTGGAGGAAGATACGATAGATTAATAGAAAACTTTGGTGAAAATCTTCCAGCTACAGGGTTTGCTATAAATGTTGATATAGTACTTGAAGCACTTAGAGTTCAAGGTAAGCTAAAATCAGATAAAGGAGTACAAAAGGTTGTATTTTGTAAAGCTGAGGATTTAGATAAAGGCTATGCCTTATTAAAAGCTATTAAGTCCAGTGGAATTAAGACGGAAATGGCGCTATTTGATAGTGAAAAAGAAGCATTAGATTATTGTGGAAAAATTAAGTGTGAGTGCCTGATAAATATAACCGATAATATAGAATATAAAATTATAAATAATGAATGGATAAAATCACAATACAAATTTTAGGAATGGGGAGCTTGTTATTATGGAATGTGTAAAACCATTAAGAATAGCACTTACAAAAGGCAGACTTGAGAAATTTTCTATAGAGATATTTGAAAAAATAGGAATAGATACTGAAGAACTTAAAAATAAGGGAAGAAGGTTAGTGCTTTCAGATAAAAAAAATAATATTCAATTTGTATTGGTAAAAGCCGTGGATGTATTAACTTATGTGGAGCATGGAGCAGCGGATATAGGAATAGTTGGCAAGGATACTTTAATGGAAGAGGGAATAGATTTCTATGAGGTTGTGGATTTAAAGGTTGGTAAGTGTAAATTTGCACTAGCTTCAATTCCAAGCTTTAATCTGAATGAAGGGTATAACAGAAAGAAGATTGCATCAAAATATCCAAGAGTAACGAGAGAATATTTTAGAAAACTTGGCATAGATGTGGAGATAATTAAAATAGAAGGATCTGTGGAGCTTGCACCAATATTAGGGCTTTCAGATGCTATTGTTGACATAGTTGAAACGGGAACTACTTTAAAAGAAAATGGATTAGTTATATTTGATGAGATTTGTGACATTAGTGCAAGAATGATTGTTAACAGGGCTAGCATGAAAATGAGAGTTGATGAGATAAAGAAGCTAATAAATGATGTGCAAGAAGTAGTTAATACGAGGGGGTAACAAAATTGATTAATATATTGGAAGCTAAGTCTCAGGAGGCTAAGAATTATTTTGAAAATTTAAAAGAGAGATCCGGAAATATTCAGCAGGATGTGAATATAGTTGTTCAGGAAATACTTAAAAGTGTTAAGGAAAATGGAGATAAAGCAGTTTTAGATTACACAAGAAAGTTTGATTGTGAAACCATGGAAAGCATTATAGTAACTGAAGAAGAAATTAAAAATGCATATAAAAAGGTGGATAATGAATTTATTGAAGCTTTAAAACTTTCAAAGGCTAATATTACCGAATTCCATGAAAAACAAAAGGATAAAGCTTGGATAATGACAAAGGATAACGGCGTTGTTATGGGACAGTTAGTTAGAGGACTAGAAAGAGTGGGGATTTATGTTCCAGGAGGTACGGCAGCTTATCCTTCTTCTGTACTTATGAATGCAATTCCAGCAAAGGTTGCTGGGGTTGAAAAAATAGTTATGGTTACACCACCTGGAAAGGATGGAAATGTAAATCCTATAATACTTGCAGCAGCAGATATTGCAGGGGTAGACGAAATATATAAGGTTGGAGGAGCACAGGCAATAGGTGCACTTGCTTATGGCACAGAAACCATTAAAAAAGTAGATAAAATAGTTGGACCAGGAAACATATTTGTTGCTATAGCTAAGAGAAATGTGTTTGGTTTAGTTGATATAGACATGATAGCAGGTCCAAGTGAAATATTGGTATTAGCAGATGAAACTGGTGATGCAAGCTTCATAGCAGCAGACTTAATGTCTCAAGCAGAACATGATAAGCTGGCATCAGCAATTCTTGTAACAACCTCTAAGGAATTAGCACTAAAGGTACAGAGTGAAATAGAAAAGCAAATTGAGAATTTAAGTAGAAAAGAAATAATAGAAGAATCACTTAAGAGTTTTGGAATGATATTTGTTGTTGAAAACGTGGAGGAAGGAATTGAACTTGCCAATGAAATTGCACCAGAACACTTTGAACTTGTAGTAAAAGATCCATTTTTGTATCTTGGAAAAATAAAAAATGCAGGCTCCATATTCTTAGGAAGTTATTCACCAGAGCCATTAGGAGATTATATGGCTGGTCCTAATCATGTACTTCCTACCAGTGGTAGTGCTAGATTTTTTTCACCATTGTCTGTAGATTCATTTATTAAAAAATCAAGCTATATTTATTACAGTGAACCAGCACTTAAAGAAGTAAAGGATAAAATTATAAAGATTGCTAATGAAGAAGGATTAACAGCTCACGCAAATTCAATAAAGGTAAGATTTTAGGATGGTGATTTAAATGGAAAAAAGGCAAGCAGAAATTAAAAGAGATACTTTTGAAACTCAAATTGAAATGTATTTAGAGCTTGATGGTGAAGGAAAATCAGAAATAGAAACGGGAGTAGGATTTTTTGATCATATGCTTACTTTATTTACAAAACACGGGCTTTTAAATTTAAAATTAAAAGCAAAGGGAGATTTATATGTGGATTCACACCACCTAGTTGAAGATGTGGGTATTGTATTAGGAAAATGCATAAACAGTGCTTTAGGAGATAAAAAAGGCATAAAGCGATATGGAACTTCATATGTGCCAATGGATGAGAGCCTAGAACTTGTTTCTATGGATATAAGCGGAAGACCTTTTCTAGTATTTGAAGGAGAATTTAGCACAGAAAAACTAGGTGCTTTTGAAACAGAAATGGTAGAGGAATTTTTTAGGGCTGTGGCTTTCAATGCTGGAATAACACTTCATGCAAAAGTATTGTACGGGAAAAATACTCATCATATGATAGAAGGGCTTTTTAAAGCCTTAGGAAGAGCTTTAAGCGAAGCAGTACAAATAGACCCTAGAATTAAAGGGGTAATGTCTACGAAGGGATGTCTTTTTCTTTAGTTGAAAGTTGAAAATTGAAAGATGAAAGTTATTGAGGATTTTTCTCCGTTACACTACGAAAAGTCTATAATTAAGGAATCTTGAATAGTTTTTAGTTTTTCTGAACAAAGTGAGGAAAAACAACCTTAACTTTCAACTTTCCACTATCAATTTTCAACTTAACTATTCGTCGCAATCTCTAACTATTATGTAATAAAAAATAATAAATAATAAATAAGTATGCGAGGTGATTGTTTTGGAAAATAAGAAAATTACTATCATTGATTATGGCATGGGAAATTTAAGAAGTGTTCAAAAAGCCTTTGAATCCTTTGGGGCACGTTGTAGTATAAGTTCAGAGCCCGGGGACATTCTAAATACTAATGGAATTATACTTCCAGGGGTTGGTGCTTTCCCTGATGCTATGGAGAGTATAAAAAAAGCTGGAATTGATGATATATTAAAAGAAGCGGTAAAGAAAAACATACCCATACTTGGAATCTGTCTTGGAATGCAGTTGTTATTTGATGAGAGTAGCGAAGTTAGAACTACAAAAGGTCTTGGACTTATAAAAGGAAAGATAAAGAAGTTTGAAATAGATTTAAAAATACCTCATATGGGTTGGAATAATTTAAATATAATTAAAGAATGTGCCCTTTTAGAGGGTGTAAAAAATGATAGCTATGTATATTTTGTGCATTCTTATTATGCTGAGATGAATGAGGAAAATTTAAACGCTGAAACATTTTATGGAGTAAATGTACCTGCTGTTGTAAGCTCAGGAAATGTATTTGGAGCTCAATTTCACCCGGAAAAAAGCGGAGAACCAGGAATACAAATGCTTAAAAACTTTTGGAATTTAGCAGTTAAGGAGGAGGAAGTCTAATGATTATATTTCCAGCAATGGACCTTAGAGATGGAAAGTGTGTAAGATTATATCAAGGAAAATTTGATGCTTCTGAAGTGGTTGGTGAAAATCCTCTTGATGTGGCAATGGCATTTAAAGGAGCAGGAGCTGAATATATACATATGGTAGATCTTGATGGAGCGTTAAATGGTGAAATAAAGAATTTAAACATAATATTAAAGGTAATAAAGGAAGTTGGTATTCCAGTAGAACTTGGCGGCGGCATTAGAGATATGAAGACAGTTGATAAACTTATTGAAGCAGGTCTATCTAGAGTTATACTGGGAACAGCAGCTTTAAGAGATAAAAAAATTGTTAAGGAAGCTACTTTAAAATACGGTGAAAAAATAGCTGTGGGAATAGATGCAAAGGATGAAAAAGTTGCAGTAAACGGATGGATAGATGTTAGTGATGTTAACTATATTGATTTTGCAAAGCAAATTGAAAACATAGGAGTAAAAACAATTATATTTACAGATATAAGTAAAGATGGCACGCTGACTGGTCCAAATCTTAAGCAATTAAAGGCAATTAGTGATAGTGTGAATTGTAATATAATAGCATCTGGTGGAATAAAAGAACTAGGGGATTTAAAAACCATAAATGATATGGGGCTTTATGGAACCATAGTTGGCAAGGCAATTTATTCAGGAAATATTGAATTAAAAGAAGCTATTGATGCCTGCAAATAAAGAGTATAGGGAGGAATCTTAAACATGAGTAAATATTGGAATGAACTAACTAAAAGAATAGAACCTTATGTGGCTGGAGAACAGCCAAAGGATAAAAAATATATAAAACTAAACACTAATGAGAATCCGTATCCTCCCTCAGAGAAGGTGTTAAAAGCAATAAGTGAGGCAAATAATTCTGATTTAAGATTATATCCAGATCCTGATTGTGATAAATTACGTGAAAAGGTTGCAGGGTATTATAACTTAAACAAAAATCAAATATTTATTGGAAATGGTTCAGATGAAGTCCTGGCATTTTCATTTTTAACCTTTTTTAGCAGTGATAAAGAAATAGTTTATCCAGATATAAGTTACAGCTTTTATCCTGTATATGCAGACTTATATGGTCTAAAAACAAGACTGTCACCACTTAAAGAAGATTTTTCAATAAATGTGGAAGATTTTTTAAGTAATAATGGGGGAGTAATAATACCAAATCCCAATGCACCAACAGGTAAATATCTAGATATAAACTCTATAAAGAAAATTTTAAATTATAACAGTGAAAATGTAGTAATAATAGATGAGGCATATATAGATTTTGGAGGCCAGTCTGTTGTGGGATTAATAAAGGATTATCCAAATTTATTAGTAATACAAACCCTTTCAAAATCAAGATCACTGGCAGGTATGCGTATAGGCATTGCACTTGGACAAGAAGAACTTATTGAGGGTTTAAACAGGATAAAGAATTCTTTTAATTCTTATACTTGTGATAGAATTGCACAGGTTGCCGCAATAGCAGCTTTTGAGGATGAAGAATACTTTAAAGAATGTTCAAATCGTATAATTAATACTAGAGAAAAGGTAGTTAATAAGCTTACTGAAATAGGCTTTAAGGTTGTGCCATCAAAGGCTAATTTCATATTTGTAAGTCACAAGGAAATAGAAGCACAGAAGTTGTTTACTAAACTCCGAGAAAAAGGTGTACTTGTGAGATACTTTAATAAACCTAAAATAAATAATTATCTTAGAATAAGTATAGGGTCTGAAGAAGAAATGGATGTGTTTTTAGAAAAGGTAATGGAAATAATATAATGGTGGTGAAAATATGCTTACAAAGAGAATAATTCCTTGTTTAGATGTTAATATGGGAAGAGTTGTTAAAGGTGTTAACTTTGTTGATTTAAACGATGTGGGTGATCCCGTAGAAATTGCTGAATTTTATAATAAAGAAGGTGCAGATGAAATTGTATTTCTTGACATAACTGCAACTTCTGATGGTAGAAAGACAATGATAGATGTAGTTGAAAGAACGGCTGAAAAAATTTTCATACCATTAACTGTAGGTGGTGGTATAAGAACTCTCGAAGACTTTAGAGATATTTTAAAGGCTGGAGCAGACAAAATATCCATTAATTCTTCAGCAGTTAAGGATCGAACACTTGTAAAGAGAGCAGCAGAAAGATTTGGAAGCCAATGTGTAGTGGTAGCCATTGATGGGAGAAAACGAACAGATTCTTCAGGTTGGAATGTAGTAATTGCAGGTGGAAGAATTGATACGGGACTTGATGCAGTAGAGTGGGCAAAAAAAGTGGAAGGCCTTGGCTGTGGGGAGATACTCCTTACTAGTATGGACGCTGATGGTACTAAAAATGGTTATGATTTAGAGTTTACATCTGCAATAACCTCAGCTGTAAATATACCAGTTATTGCTTCAGGTGGTTGTGGAACCATAGAGCATTTTTATGATGTACTTGAGAATACAAACTGTGATGCAGCACTTGCAGCTTCCCTATTCCATTATAGAGAACTTACAATTAAGGAAGTTAAGGAATATTTAAGAGATAAGGGAGTTAGTGTTAGGATTTAGGCAGCATGACTTTAGTATGCATTAATAAAGGGGTGATAATATGGATGAAAAAATGTTACTTGAAACAGTAGATTTTAGTAAGGGTTTAGTCCCAGCTATAATTATAGATGTAGAAAATAAAGATGTATTAATGCTTGCATATATGAATAAAGAATCATTAAAAAGAACAATTGATACAAAAACCACATGGTTTTGGAGCCGTTCTAGAAATGAATATTGGAATAAAGGAGCAACTTCAGGACATTTTCAATATGTTAAAGCCATAAGTATTGATTGTGATAATGATACCTTATTAATTGAAGTGGAGCAGGTTGGTGCGGCTTGTCATACAGGAAGCAGGACTTGCTTTTATAAGAAAATAAATTTTTAATAGATTGGAGAAAAATCATGAAAGAAGTTATAGAGGAAATATATAAAACTATTTTAGATAGAAAGGAAACTCCTTTGGAGGGCTCTTACACAAATTATCTTTTTGAAAAAGGTAGAGATAAGATACTTAAAAAAGTAGGAGAAGAATGCACAGAAACAATTATAGCAGCAAAAAACCAAGACAAAGAGGAACTTGTAAATGAAGTATGTGATTTAACATATCACCTATTAGTACTCCTAGCTAATGAGGGAGTAGATTTAAAAGATATTGAAGAAGAACTTAGTGCGAGAGAATTAAAGACAGGAAATAAAAAGCCGGAGAGAAGAGAAATAGAGAAATTATAAATTTTGCCTCTGTATGTTTATGATATAATGTTATAAAAAACTTATATTTTGAGGTGGAATATGAAAATATTACTAGTTAATGATGATGGGATTCACGGTGAAGGATTACACATTTTGGCAAAAGAAATTGAAAAAGACAATGAAGTAATTATTGTGGCACCAGATGATCAAAGAAGTGCATGTGGCCATTCAATTACTCTTGGGCGTCCTTTAACTGTAAAAGAGACTAAAATTGACGGAGTAAAATCAAAAGCCTATAGTGTTCAAGGTACACCAGCAGATTGCGTTAGAATAGGTGTGCTTAATTTGTGCCCTAATGAAGGCATAGATATCATAATTTCAGGAATAAATAGAGGTGTAAATCTAGGAAGAGATACCCTTTATTCAGGGACAGTTTCTGCTGCAATAGAAGCTGCAATTAACAAAATACCTTCAATTGCAGTGTCTGCACATCTTAATGGAGAAGAAATAAATTATGAAATTGCTGCAAAGTATGCTAAAAAAGTTTTAAAATTAGCAAAGGAAAATTATATTGGAACTAATGTGGTTTTAAATTTAAATGTACCTTCTATTGAAGAAAATAAAATAAAAGGCATTAAAGTGTGTAAGAGCGGCGGAAGACTTTATGAAGATCGTTATAAGGAAATAGGCAGAAATGGTGATGAAGTAACGTATATTACCAATGGAATAATCAATGAATGTTATGATGAAGGTACAGATGTACATTTTTTAAGAGATGGATATGTTACATTGACTCCACTTCAATATGACCTTACAGACTATAATAAATTAAAAGAATTGAAAAACTTTATAGATTAGTGGAATATTTACTGGATAATTGCAAATGATATAAATATGGGAAAAAGATTTGTATTATATGGTTTCATTGGGATTTGTACAGAAATATTTTGGACTGGAATGGGATCTTTACTTCAAGGAGACATTAGACTTACAGGTATTACTTATGTTTGGATGTTTCCGATATATGGCATGATCGTTTTTTCTGAACCATTGCAGCATAGGATAAAAAAGTGGCCACTTGTTTTAAGAGGAGGTGTGTATACGATTTTAATTTTCTTAGTAGAATATATGAGTGGGTCACTTTTAAAATTAGTCTTAGGAGTCTGTCCATGGACTTATTCAGGGCATCTCGCAATTAATGGGATAATAAAACTTGATTATGCACCAGTATGGTTTTGTTTTAGCCTCATCATTGAGAGGATTCACAAAGCTATGGATAAAATTAGTGTTTTATTAGAAACTCAGCAATAAAGAAAAAAAACTGGGGGTCTTGAACAAATTGTTTCGCTATTTAGGGAGTTTCAAAAAAATAACAAGCCAGCTTCTGGTCTATTTTGCGCCATGCTTCATTGCCACAAAATATCCTCAGAATCTTTGGCTTGTTATTTTCGTCTTGATT
>Ga0255360_1000187_pt1 | contig 17192 bp, 25 predicted proteins | sample GFST50metaG_FD_186004 | JGI IMG/M metagenome (GOLD analysis project Ga0255360, IMG submission 186004) | Peat soil microbial communities from Stordalen Mire, Sweden - G.F.S.T50 | ecosystem: Environmental > Terrestrial > Soil > Wetlands > Peat | place: Sweden: Norrbotten County, Stordalen Mire... | reverse complement strand
TTTCTGTTTTCTTATCAGCAATGGCTTTTATAACCATTTCCTTGCCATGAAAGTAATCTGGTTTATCTGGCTTAATACTATGGCATACAACTATTTCATAACCTTCAGCTTTTGCTTCTTTTTCAGATAAGCCTGTATTTGCAACTGTCATATCAAATAATTTAAATATTCCAGTGCCTAAATTGCCTCTATATTCCAAACTCCCACCTGTAACTACGTCTCCTGAAATTCTTCCTGTTTTATTTGCTGTTGAACCTAATGGTCTATACACTGGCTTTCCTGTAATTACTGAGAATGTCTCAATACAATCACCAGCGGCGTAGATATCCTGAATATTTGTTTCCATCTTATTGCTTACTTTAATTGCACCTGTAACTCCTACTTCTACACCTGCTTTCTTTGCTAGAGAAACATTGGGCCTAACCCCAGTAGCCATTATTACCATATGGCTTTTTACTTCACTTCCATCTTCTAAGATAACCTTATCTTTAGTAATCAGAGCAATACTTGTGTTCTTTAGAATGGAAATGCCCTTTTTAATTAATGCATTCTCTAAGAAAGCTGCCATATCTTCATCAAGATTTGGTGCTATTTTACCTTGTTTTTCAACAATAGTTACATTTACCCCTTTTGCCATTAAATTTTCAAGCATTTCAAAACCAATAAATCCAGTACCTGCAATAACTGCGTATTGCGGCTTATTATTTTCTATGAAGTTCCTAATATTCTTTGCACTTTGAACATTTCTAAGGAAAAATACATTTTTACTCTCTATACCTTTTATATTAGAAACAACAGGTGTTGCCCCTGTAGCTATTATTAACTTATCATACTTATCAACAAACACTTCACCTGAATATAGATTTTTAACTGTTAGTTCTTTAGTTTTTGAATTAATATTTAATACTTCATGCCCAGTAAATACATCAATATTATATTTTTTCTTAAAGAATATTGAGTCGCGAGGCGTAAGCTCGGAAGTATCCCCTATCTCTCCTCCTATATAATACGGAAGTCCACAACCTGAATAAGATACTTCCATATCTTTTTCATATATTACTATCTCAGCTTCATCATCATTTCTACGTGCCTTTGCTGATGCTGAAGTTCCTGCTGCCACTGCACCTATAACAAGTATTCTCATCTTTAGTACCTCCTACCAAATTAAGCCATATTACTTTGTATTTCTGTCTTTCTTATAGTTTTACATTAAGGCATATTCACCACAATATTATAGTTCATTAAGTTTTTCATCTTTTACTTCTTCAGACTTCCACTCAATAACTGCAAAATTACCGCTAGATATTTCATTTACCTTATTAATCCACTGAATTTCATTGTTAGCCTTAGCTTTTAAGATTTCATTAGTTGTATTAGTAGCGTACATACTAGAGTTAATTACCCACCACTTGCTATGGATACCTGCTCTTTTTAAATCTTCCTGTAATCTTAAAGCTTCATAGACCGGTGTAGTTTCTGCTAAAGTTACTATAATTACTTCTGTATCCTCTGAATTTCTAAGCTTTGGCAATAACTTTTTAACCGATGTTGGTATGTCTCCTTGAGAACGTTGAATTTCTCTATTGTAGCTTTCAGTAGAATCTAGTAGCAATAAAGTGTGTCCTGTTGGAGCGGTATCAATAACAACCACTTCATTCTCTGACCTTTCAACAATCTGAGCAAAAGCTCTAAATACAGCAATTTCTTGAGTACATGGCGATCTTAAATCTTCTTCTACATACTCTATATCTTCTTCGCTCATGGTTTCCCTGGCTTTACTAAGCACTTCTTCTCTATATTTTGCTAATTCTTCTTTCTCATTAATGCTGCTAAGCGTAATACCAGCGTTTTCTTCTAAAACAAACTTTAAATGAGCTGCGGGGTCTGTAGTTGTAAGATGAACACTTTTGCCTTTCTTTGCTAAACTTAAAGCTATTGCAGCAGCAATAGTTGTTTTACCTACTCCACCTTTACCCATGGTGAAAATAACTTTTTTATCACTATTATACAAATCATCAATTACAGTTTGTAACTTGGGTATTTTATTAACGGATAACTTTTCGTGACTGTAACTTATATTATCTTCCTTCAAAAATGCTCTTACATTCTCAATACCTGTTATATTATATGGTCTTAATGGAATTTCATAAGTTTCTAAGCCTTTTAAATACGGGGGTATTTCCTTAAGCGCCTTTTGTTGTTTTTCATATAAAGCAGTAGATAATTTATCATCATGATTTTGTAATACACCATTAATAACAAGAATTTGATTATCTACCCCGATATCCTGCAACTCCTTAGACGCTCTTTCCGCTTCCTTTAGTGGAGAATTCTCTGGTCTAGAAACTAAAATAAGTGTTGTCATATTCTTATCTGCTAGGGTTTTTACAGCATTTTTATAAACTTCCTTTTTACTTTCAAGTCCTGATAATTGCCCAAGACATGAAGCCCCGTGAGTACTTTCACTAATAAAATCACTCCAAGCTGAAGGTAATTGTAACATCCTTAAAGTGTGACCAGTTGGAGCTGTATCAAATATTATATAGTCAAAATCCTTTTGCACTTTTTTGTCTGTAATAAAATTTGAAAACTCGTTAAATGCAGCTATTTCAACAGTACATGATCCTGAAAGCTGTTCTTCCATATTTTTAATAACTGCATCTGGAAGTTTCCCTCTAAAAGGACCTACTACACTTTCCTTATACTCACTAGCTGCCACTTCTGGGTCAAAGTTTGCAACTACAAGATTTGGTACATCCTTTATTTGAATGCCTTTATTATTTAATTCAGTATTAAAAACATCTTGTAAATTTGACGCTGGGTCTGTGCTCACTAACATTATTCTTTTTCCTTTATCTGCTAAAGTCATAGCCGTAGCACAGGCTGTTGAAGTTTTACCAACTCCACCTTTCCCAGTAAAAAATAAATATTTAGTTAACTGTATGTCATTAGTATTAAATTTCTTAACCATAAATATTTTTCCACTCCTTATTAGCAGCAACCACCTTTGCAGCCACAATCATTAGGTCTTATCTTAGACATCTTGCTTATTTTAATTGTAGCTTTAAGGTAACTTTCTGGAATATTGAGCATTGTGCAAAATTCTTCATCAGTTGGGTATCCCTTTGTTTTAACAACTTCACCATCAACTATAATTACTGGTAGAATATCCACACCATCAGTGTTTAGCAATCCATTAACATCCTTATTATCTACAAATGCTTGTGGACTACTAGTTAAATTATATCTTTCAACAGTAACACCTTTATTCTTTAGATTATTTAACACTGTAGATACTCTTAATAATTCCGGATCAACACCTGGACCACAAACTCCCGTTGAACAACACATTGCTGGATCAAAAATAATCATTTTTTTCATAATAACAATCTCCCTTATTTGCATTCACATTTAGATTTGTCTTTACAGATGCAATCATCTGTATCAGTCACAAGATTCATAAGAAATAACATTAATTTATTGCAGTTGGAAGTATTTAGAGCGTAGTAACTCCATACCCCTTCCTTTCTGCAATCAACTATTCCACATTCCATTAACACCTTCATATGGTGTGAAAGCGTTGGTTGAGTGAAACCAAAGTTTTCTAAAATATCACAGGCACACTTTTCTCCACAAGATAAAATATCAATTATTTTTAATCTATTGGAATCTGCTAGTGCCTTAATAACTTTTGCATTATCATCATAATTCAAGTTCACTTAATCACCCCTTATATAGATATTTATCTATATATAATATATATCATTATCTATACACCGTCAATATACACTAAATTTATTATTGTACAACTAACACTTATATATATTATGTTCTATGTATATCATTTTATGTGTTGAAATATAAAATGTTACTATTGATAAAATGTCAAAAAAATAGTAGCCCCATTGTTTCAAATGGAAAGCTACTAATTTTTTATAAATATAAAATTATAGTGATACCACTTACTTATATTACAATTTCTTTTATAAATTATTTCATACTTTTCTCCCACGAACCCTTAATTGCTATACCAGTATTCATTGCAACTTTTTCTAAAGTATTAATATCATTTACTTCAAGTTTAACATTACTTGCAGATAATGCACCATCTATATGCGATTCTTTCGTAACTCCTATAATTGGTACAGTACCCTTTGCAATTGCCCAAGCTATTGCTATTTGTGCCTGTTCAACTTCATACTTTTTCCCCATTTTACCCATGACATCTATTAGATCCTCGAGCTTTTTAAGCACTTCTATATTAAAAGCTTCTCCTCTTCTTGTTTTGCTTTTAAAAGGATTATTTGTATTATACTTACCTGTTAATGCTCCTTGTTCTAACACCATATAAGAGAAAAAAACTACATTATTATTGTGACACCAATCGATAATTCCTGCTTCTTCTGATTCCCTATATAATAGACTGTAATGATTTTGAACTGCTGAAAGTTCTAGCCCTTCTTTTTCTAAAATACTTAGAGTCAATTTTATTTCATCTAAATTATGATTAGATACTCCTATATGCTTAATTTTTTTTCCTTTTGCCAACGGTATAATTTCTTTTGTCCATTTTTCAACATTCTTAGGATTATGTATCCAATATACCTCAATATCCTTCTTTCCTAGCCTTTCCATACTATCACTTAATGACTTTTGCATGTTTTGTACTTGCCCTTCTAATGGTGTGAACTTTGTAGAAATAATTATATCTTTTTCTTCCTTAATAAAATTACCAAGAATTGTTTCTGATGCACCAAAACCATATACAGCTGCAGTATCCCATAAGATAAAACCATGTTGTATAGCTTTTTTAAAAACAGGTCTTAAATCCTCTTCTTTATATTCATTTCCAAAAATCTGATTTCCACCATTAATACCTGTCCCCCACGACCATGTTCCCATTGCAATAGCTGGTACTTGGTCATTTTTCATTTTTATATATTTCATTATTAATTCCTCACTTCTAATATTTTAAACTTCTTCAATAATCGTTCTTCTGATTCTACTCAATGAAACTGGTGTAATTCCGATATAAGATGCAATGTATGCTTGATTTATACGTTTCTCTAATTCTGGATACATTCTTTTAAAATCCAAATATCTCTCCGTTGCACTTTTTAATAAAAAACTACTTTCTCTTTCAATTTTATATTCCAAGCTACGTTCCAATATTTTTGTATATGCTTTCATACAATATGTATTATCTTCTATTAATTTTTTTAAGTCTTTGCATTTTATAGCCACAACTGTACAATCCTCTAGTGCTTCAATGCAACGTTTTGAAGGTTTATTACCAAACAATATTTCAAGACAAAATAATGACCCCTCCTTTGTAAAAAATCTTGTAACATCATCCCCATTAATATCAATATAATAGCTTCTTAATAAGCCAGATATAACAAAATATATTTTTTTCTGTATATCTCCTACATGAACTACTATTTCCCCTTTAGCAATTATGTTTTTTGTAAACATATTAATTGCCTTTTTAACAACTTCTTCTGGCATTTTGACCTGCATAAACTCCTCAATTATGTTTTGTATTTGAATGAATTCTTCCTTCATCTTATTGCTCCCTTTCTCCTATATTATATTTTTTGCCGCACATTGTAATTAACATATGATAATTTTAAACTAGTTTTAGTTACTGGAACATATTCCACGTAAACTAATACTTCTAACCCATTATATCCATACCACCCTTATCTAATTAATGAATTTAGCTGTATATTTATAAGCCTATCTCTTTCTTCTTTATTCATAATATCAATTCCACAAAATAATTTAAATTCATCTGATCTATAAAATGCCAATTGCATAAATGAAATTAATTGATATGAAATAATTTTACATTCTTCATTACTTTTACTTTCATCAAAACATTCCTTAACTAATGGAAGTATTTGAATTGCTTGAGTAAATTCACTTTTTAATAAAATATGGTATAATTATCATTAGATTATTTTCTTAAAGGAATATCAAGGAAAGAGTATTGGTTCAAAGCTTTTAAGTATCATAGTTAAAGAGTACGAAAATGTATATCAGAAAATATTACTAACAGAAAATCAGACAAGTACAGTAAAATTCTATGAGCATTGTGGCTTTTCAAAGAGTGAAGAGTTTGGATGTGTCGCTTTTGTAAACTTTAAAAATTAATTATTTAATATGAAATGCTAAAAATTCATCTCTAGAAATAGTAAAATTTATTTCCATGCCAAAGCTCCCATCTTATTATTTGTTTGATAACATATAGCATAATATTTATTTAGTGCACCCAGTAATTAATAATATTAAAAAAATATTAAAAAATAAAAGAAATTTGTTTTTACGCATTATAAACACCACCATAAGATTTTTCGCTTACTAGCAACTATTAGCTTGTATTTCCATGGAAATACAAGCTTTTTATTTTTATGCTTTATACATGTATAATAACATGTATTTTTATTACTTAAAATGTTTATTTTTAAATAATTGTATTATGATGTAATTTGTTATTTATATTCTATTAATTTTTATTCCAACGTTTCAAATTTGGCATAAACTCCATCATTTTAGCCCTAGCAGTTTCCTCATCCTTACACTCACCATCTTTAATCATAAACGGAATACAGCTCTCTATCATTTCCTCCATGGTCTCATCTTTTGAAAATTGGCCATTTAGATAGCAATAGCAACAATATTCTTGACACACACTTCCATCTAAATTTTTCCCATAATATTTTTCCTCACTCAATGGCATTCCACAACTTTGACAAATCTTTTCGCTCATAATCATTTCCTCCTCATATTTGAATATTTTTATAAAAATACTATAACATACCATACTTGACAACTGCATGTCAGGTTTAATTATAATGGAATTATTAAAAATACCTAATAAAGCTAACGTTACATATTCAGTCACTTTTCAAAAATTAAAATATGAAAATTAAATATATTATTTACGTACATAAAAGCGTACACTATAATAAATATAAAGAGGTGGTTACTTATGAGAACTGTATCTGTTACCAATGCCAGACAAGATATATTTAATATTATAGAGCAAACCATTATAAATTCTGAACCTATACAAATAACCAGTAAAAAAGGTAATGTTGTAATGTTAAGTTTAGAAGATTGGTCAGCAATACAAGAAACACTATATCTTTTATCTATACCTGGAATGAGAGAAAGTATTTTAGAAGCAGATAAGACTCCTGTAGAGGAATGGAAGGATGCAAACGATATAGGATGGGATATATAATAAAATATTCAAATTATGCATTGAAGGATGCAAAAAAGCTTGAATCATGTGGTCTTGATAAAAAAGCTAAAGAACTTCTATTGATAATAAAAGAAAATCTTATTCAAAATCCTCCTTCTTATGAAACGTTAAAAGGTGATTTAAATGGAAAGTTATCAAGACGCATTAATATACAACACAGACTAGTTTATCAAGTATTAGAAAAAGAACAGATACTAAAGGTATATAGAATGTGGTCGCATTATGAATAAAATTCGTTAAATTTTAAGAGCATACTTAGTGATGTGCATGCTCTATTTTTACTTAAATCTTTATTTCGTCAATAGTAAAACAAATTGTTCACAATTTATTCACGACTCCCGGGGGTTTTTTTCCTTTAAAAAGGAGGCGAGAAATTTCTATTGGTTGCTAATAAATAGGTTAAAGAAGTTCAATCTTGAAGTAGAAAAGAGTAAAACAAGTAAAAAGAAATTTATAACTAAGGTAAAAGAATTTAACCAATGGATTAAGGCAGAAAGGAATAGAACGCATATAGAAGAAATATTTAAAAAGACGAAACAAAAGTTAGTTGGACACTACCAATACTATGGAATCACAGACAACTCCTATATGTTAGGACAATTTTGCCTAGAGGTTAAAAAAGCACTTTTCAAATAGCTAAATCGAAGAAGTCAAAGAAGGAGTTTTGACCTTGAGAAATTCAAATTATACCTAAAGCTTAATCCACTACCGAAGCCTAAAATAAGTGTAAATATCTATAGGTGACTAAGCAATTTTGTAAATGATAATATGAAGAGCCGTATGCCTTAATTGGGCTCGTACGGATCTGTGAGGGGGAAAGTTTGAGAAGGCTTTCTCTACTCGACTACAATAAATAAGGGTAACTTTTTAGAATCGTTCATATGACTGGCTTTAAGATAGATAATAGTGACTTAAATAGCATCATAACTAAATAAATTACAAAAATATATGTTTAATTTTATAAAAAGTTTGATATAATATAAATAAGAGATAAAGAAAATAAAAAGAGGGTGCTACTAACACCCTATAGTGTACAATTCGAGTTGCTTAGGCAACTGGTATCACTATATTTTCGTTAAACTAAAATAGTAGCTAATCCATTTGCGGTGGGGCTACTATTTTTTGTGAGTCCAGCTAAGCTGGACTATGCTTACTGGTGAAAGTCCAGTCAAGGTAATCGTCAAGGAGCCTTGTAGTTAATCACCATGCGTAGCAGAAATGCTGGGTATGAAGCGTGACTGTGCACTTAGGAAACATTCTAAACTTAAATAAATGTATATAGTAAGATATGCTGACGACTTTAAAATATTTTGTAGAGACCACAAGTCAGCACACAAAAAATATAATGCAGTAAGGTTACACCTAGAAATAAGTGCAGATAAATCTAAGATAACAAATCTTAGAAAGAATTATACTGAATTTTTAGGATTTAAACTTAAAGCAACTATCAAAGGTAATAAACATGTATGTAAATCACATATTAGTGATAAAGCAAAAAAGAAAATTGTAATAAAACTAAAAGAAAAAATAGATGAAATTAGAAAGCAACCAATAACCTTAGATTATTCCTATATATAAAGAATTAGTACAGGCGGACTAAGTTAAAGTTTTTAATAGTGTTTCGTTAAATTATCTTAAAAATTACACAAATACAAAAGTAAGAGAAAAATTAGATTTTACTGAAAAGTTAGCTTAATAATAAAAATTAGGAGGTAACAAATGAAAAAAGCAATCATAAATACTGATAGATGTCATAAGTGTCTTGGGTGCAGCACTATAAAAAACTGCCCTAGAAATGCAATTACACAGGAAAGAAAATTTATTTTGAAAGTAGATTATCCAATAATAGATATAAATAAATGTGTTGGATGTGGTAAGTGCGTTAATACATGCCGTCATAGTAAAGATAAAGTTATTAGCATATTTGAAAAATAGTTTATACTTGTAGCCAATAAAGCAGTATAAGGGGCATACTATTTAAAGTATACCGAGGAATATTAAATATTCTAAATGTTCAGCGTTGTGATAAATTAAAAAAAGGTGAGATTTATAAATGAGGGATTTGACAAAAGTTATTCAACAAAGACGGTCTACAAATAATTTTTTGGAAGGAATTACAATACCCAAAGATGAATTTGATGAAATCTTTAGATTACTTACCCTTGTGCCTTCCTGTTTTAATCTTCAACATTCTCATTATTTAGTTATAGATGACCCTGAGAAAAAACATTAGAAGAGAGATAAACATGACAGATCCTGATGCTAAATTGGTCAAATTTGGTTCTCATCAAGACATTGATGTAGGTTACAATATTCAAGCAGCTGTAGATGCTAAAAACAAGTTAATAACTACATTTGAAGTAACAAATAACTCTGCAGATCAAGGTCAGTTGTACAATATGAGCAATAAAGTAAAATCTATATTTGATGTAGATAGTATAGAATCTCTAGCGGATAAAGGTTACTTTGAACCAGCTGATTTAAAGAAATGTGAAGAAAATCAGATTGTTTGTTATGTTTCAAAACCTAGATTTTGGAATAGTACAGGAGATTCAGTTTATTTTGGCGATAAATTTAAATATAGTCAAAGGCAATAAATAATTGAACCTGTATTTGGCACATTAAAAAGAAGCATGAACTTCACCCACTTACTTTTACGTGTATTTGAAAAAGTAGCTGGTGAAATTAGTATTGCCTTTTTGACTTATAATTTGAAAAGAGTTATAAATATCTTAGGAGCACAAAAGTTCCTAAGATATTTAGTCAATGATAAAATTACAAAAGTAGTCGCTTAATAGGGCTACTTTTGTATATAATTAAGAAGCTAGTATTGAAAATTTGTTATTATTGTGATAATTAAGTTTTTTAATCAGCTTAAAGTCTTATTTTCGCACAGCCTGCCGTGGGGTATTTCCTTATAAGAGCGAAATTTTGTTCATGATTATACAAGATACATATTAATTAATATGGTAATTTCCTTATTATTTTTAGTTTGGTCAAATTTTTAGCTATAAATATCGCTCATATTAGTTCTCTATTTTTCAAAAGAGTTTTTAAACAATATGGGTAGATAGTAAGGTAAAATTTATTTAAGTGAACACATTATTTTTACGAGGAGTGTTAAACATGTCAATTGATTTGTTTATAGTAAGACCTTCCAAGGACTTAGAAAAAGAAATCTGGGAATATAGACAGGAATTTTTTGACTTTGGGGCAACAAATGTTAATGGAAGTTCTGGCATAGCATATTTTGATAACTTTGATGAATGGCTTGAATTCGTTCATGAAATTGAACAAACTTAAAATTAAGCTGTCGCAGAGCGGATTAAATTCCGTTAGCAAGAGTCCTTTTTCGCCTTTTAGATTTAAAGTTTAAGATAAGGTAGCAAAACAAATTGTTCACACTTTATTTACCCCCCGGGGTGTTTTTCAACATCGCATTTTTCTATACCTTATTGCATAATTGTGATATACTATTCTTAAATAAACAGAGTTCTATGGAGGTAATTCAATATGTTAATTTGGAAAGAAACTTATTCCATTGGCGTGGAATTAATTGATACTCAGCATAAGTATCTTTTTGATATAGGTAATCAAGCTTATTCACTGTTGGAAAATGGCTTACAAATTGATAAATACGATGATATAGCTTTAATAATTGATGATTTACGAAATTATTTTAAATATCATTTTAAATGTGAAGAGGAGTATATGCTTAAAATTAATTATTCTAGATATGAAGAGCAAAAAAAAGAACATGATAATTTTATAAAAAAAATAAATAGCATGCAGTTATGTGATATTGATAAAAATCAACAAAAATATATATTGGATTTATTGGGTTTTTTATTTAATTGGATTTCACAACATATATTGGAAAAAGATAAACTTATAATGCAATTATAGTGTTGTTTTGAGAAACATAAACAGAGTTCTTGGAATGGTTATCCAGGGACTTAGTCGCTTTTTTTACTACACTACTAAATTTTACCTTTTACGGTAACGCCGTATATAATTCCTGATACCATTGGAATCATCCAAATTATCCAAACAACAATACTGAATTTATTAAACTTTAACTTCATATTTTCATCATCTTTAACTATAGCTATTGTTGCCCATATTGCATTAAACATCATAAGTAAAATTCCAATCATTCCCGTGATCCCGTGGAAATTGAATTGAAACACACCTCCTGCTATTTTCCCCATAGCACCAGTACCTAAAGTATCGAATATTAGCCCTCCCCAAAATACACATACATGCCACAGCTTCAATTTCTTTTGGATTTTCTCTACCAAGACCCCAATGGTATAGATTAAACAAGCTATACTAATAAAAACAATTGCATAAATTAACATTTATATTTCTCTCCTTTGTATTTATTCTTTGAATATAAAGATACTATAAGTATATGTCAGGTTTAATTATAATTTTCCAGATTATTTCTTAATCGCCTAACAATTTCTTCTTTTAATGAATCCGGATATGTAATCGTAGCATGATTTCCAAAAGATAAAATCATTCCATACACCCACTCATCTTCAGGGTAACAAACTGACACCGTAAAGCTTCCGTCATTATTGCGAGTAATCTCATGCTCTTCAAAATAATCTAATACTTTAAATCCCATGCATTCATCTATTTTCATAGAAAAAGCCAAAAGGTTTCTGTAAGAACCTTGTTCTTGAACAATTTCCTTTTGCTCTAATAAGTTAATTTCCCTTTTTTTAAAAGTCTCATTAAGACACTGCACTCTTTGCATTCTCATTAGCTTAAAGGTACGCATCTGCTGCTTTTTTCTACAATATGCTTTTAAAAACCAAGTGTATCCCTTAAACCAAAGCTGAATAGGCTCTACCTCTCTATTTGTTAGCTGTCCATCCCTACCATAATAATCAAATTTTAATACTTGCTTATTGATAATTGATCTCTTAACCGTAACAAACAGATCTTGTCTCGTGTTACTCCAATCTGAAAAATCAATGGCAATCCAATTAGGATTCTCTATTTTAAACAAACCACATAATTTTGACAAAACACTATCATTACTACCTTTTTCAACTTCCTGCATACTTTGAAGTGCCGCTAATATTTGAATTTGCTCTTCTTCAGATACAATACTTTTATCTATAACAAATTTATCAACAAGAGCAATTCCCCCATTTTTCCCTTGCTTAGTGTATATGGGTATTCCTGCCATGCTCAGTTCTTCTACATCACGATACACAGTCCTCACCGACACACTAAAATGCTCTGAAAGCTCTCTTGCTGTTATAGATTTTTTCTCTAATAGTAAGTACATTGTTTCAAACAATCTATTCAACGCTATCCATTCTCCTCACTACTTTTCCTATTTTCAAGTATATTGAATTCTATTCCCATTTAAATATATACCATTATATACAAATTAATTATTATACAGTTAAATCATTTTCGTCTTTTAGATGTACTGCTTTTTCAAGCACTTCTGCTATGACTGCTATGGTACCAGCTAATATTAAATACAATACTATATCTGTTTTCATCAAACCTGTTTTATTATCAAATGAAAATAGTCCAAAGTTATTATTTAGGATATCATTTATTGAATGAACAACTCCAATTATTATGATATAAATTGATATTTTTCTAAATCCCCTTACATTGTCCAATGTAAATGGCGTTATTTTAATTATCTTACCCATTATATTCCTTAGTTCATTAATAACCATTGTATAAAGTATACAATCCATCCAAGTGAATAGTACAGAATTAATACTAGTAGAAGGTACGAATGCTGGTTTATCTAATAAAATAATCAATCCGCATGGAATACTAACTATAATTGCAATTACCCCGCTCCAATAAGTAATATCAAGAATAATTTTTAAAGGTTTCTTTATTGAAAAGTATTTTTTCATAATGGCAACTCCTCATAATAAATTTATTCATTTTCACTATATTCTAATATGTCTCCTGGCTGACAATTAAGTTCTTTACATATAGCTTCAAGGGTTGAAAATCGAATTGCTTTTGCTTTACCAGTTTTTAGTATAGATAAATTTGAATTTGTTATATTGATCTTTGAAGATAATTCTGACAATGATATCTTTCGTTTTGCCATCATTACATCCAAATTTACTATAATAGCCATAATTTTCTCCTCTCATTAGCGTTAAGCGCATTTTTTAATTCTTAATTGCTAGCTTAAATCTATAATTGTTAAATTATCTTAATTATGTACTTTCTTATATATTAATATACAACTATTTTTATTGATATTCAATAAAAATTTATTATAATTTAATATTTTTTCATTTGTTAGCAAAGCAAATTGTTTACGATCCCCGCTGGTTTTTCAATTCATTTATTGATGGCAGTGTTGCAAAAATAAATTACAGTATAATGCAATTATTTAAAAATAAACATTTTTGGCAATAAAAATACATGTTATAATACATGTATAAAACATAAAAAGAACAAAGAGAATTAATAACCAGAAGAACAATTGAATTTTCCTATAAAAGGGTTGTCCTAATCGTTGTAAACACTGTTGGCTTGGTTTAACCAAAAATGGAAATTTGACAAATTCTGATTTATCGTATGTTGCAGATACTTTCAAGCCATACGCTGATAAGTTCGAAATTGCAAGTTGGTGTCGAGAGCCTGACTACAAAAACAATTATAAAGAACTTTGGGAGTTGGAAAATCAGTTATCGACAGAAAAAACCCCTCATTTTGAATTGATGAGCTTTTGGCGAATCGTTCGTGATGGAGAATACGTAAAATGGCTTTATTCTTTAGGTGTACGAGTTTGTCAACTAACACTTTTGGGAATGTAAGAAACAACCCAAAGTATTGTTTCTTCTAAACCTGTTTTTAATGTGGATAAAGATTTTAATGTTTTTCCAAACATTACACAACCGTCACCATGGCTGAATTTAGGTAATTTGAAGTTAGATGGTGTTGACGTTGTAATCAGCAATTATTTGAACTGCAAATCCAAAGTACAGGATTTACTGAATCGTATTCCAATTTGTGATATGGTAAAACAATGTGGTAATTCAAGCAGTCAAAGATTGTTCACAAAGGATGATTACATTACTTATATTCTGAATAAATATTGTAAAGGATTATAAACATTATCTTTGTTCTTAAAGCTAGTCATATAAATTATTCTATTAATTTTTATTCCAACGTTTCAAGTTTGGCATAAACTCCATCATTATTGCGAGTAATCTCATGTTCTTCAAAAGAAATTAACTCTCGAATATAAAAATATTTCCTATATTCGAGAGTGCACCCATGTTATTCTGGAAGTAATTTAGATATCTTTATTACTTCAATATTTATAGCTTATAATATGAGCAGTTAATTCTAGTTTCAGCAACGTTAGGTTTCTGTGGTTCAGGATCAGGCTCTGGTTTTTGATTATCCTCATATTCTCGAATTATTATAGTGCTATCTTCATTATGGACTTTCTTACTTAGTGCCTTCTGTTGCTTCACACTTATAGTCAGTGTGCTGTCACTTAATGAAATTCCATGAACTTTTTCTAAAAGCAGCTCAGCTGAAACATCAGAAAGGATTTCAACGTTAGAATCTAAAAAATTAAAAGTGACACCATTATCCATATCCTCCAGCAATTCAGCTCTTATTTTACATTCTGTGCATGAAATATCAATCCATTCACCTTTATATACAGTCAGCTTTCCGTACTTTGAACATTTTCCAAAGAAATCATCTGCTACAGAGTCAGCAATACGAACAGAACCCGTTACATACAATTGTTCCAATGCAGCAAGTGCATCGGCGTCCTCAGCACATATTTCCAAATCTCCCCTTACGTAAATATGATTTCCAAATCTACGAATTGCCATCATGTCAAGCCTACCGCCTTCCATAATCTTATATCCAGTTGGAATAATTGTATTTCCAATATAACCACTAACTATCTTCATAAGCTCCTCAGCATTTTCCTCAATAGTAGTCACCCAGCCAGTTTCAAAATGTATATTTTTGCTCTTTAATAACTGAAGATCAATGGGTTCAACTGCTTTCAATCCCATGTTTTCTAACATATTGTGACTATCATCCGCCAATTTTCCCATAATATTATCAAGATTAGATGGTATACCTTGAACAAAATATGTTGCTCCTGGAATTGCGGATTTTATAAATGAATTAGTTAGTTCTAGTCCTTGAAAAATCAGTATTGCACCGTCTGGATAAGGTATTAAAGCTCCATTTATACTAAAGTTAGAAGTATCAAAACTCATTGGATGAAATACCACTCCATTTACATAAACCCCTTTGTATTGATCAAGCTTCTTCTTATCACAATCTTCAATAACAAGACCACCATTTATAGCTAAAATTGTAGGTTCGCTAGGTGTTGAAACCTTTGCATTCATAGATTTCACTCCATTAGTTACCATAACTTTTAGATTTTCATCATCTCCAGCTTCAATAACAAGTGAAGTGTTGATATTTATTCTTCCTTGTGATAAAAGTTGACGTGTTTTTGCAGTTGTTATACACATTGAACAGTTGATTCTAATTTGATCATAGCCCTCAATATCCTTGGCATTTGTTGAACTCATGTCCACTATTGATGTGTTTACATTTAAATGTTTTTCCATTATAATACCTCCTAATTTTTATTCCAATATTTCCTTAAAAGGCCACATGCCTTGCGCAGCCGTGTCCTAACCGTGGCTGGTGGAATTCCAAGTACCTTGCTAATTTTAACACTATCCATATCTGCAAAATATCTCATAGCAACCAATTCCTGCAAATCCTCAGGAAGCATTCCAATTACTTGGGATACTGCAGCAACGGACAAATCATCCTCGTACAGGTCGGGAGCTAATATAACCCTAGACTCTAGTTTTCTTTTGCGCGCAATGTCTATACGGATACGCTTTGCTGTAGTGTAAATCCATAAACGGCACTGCTTAGATGACATAGTTGCAAGTAAACTTTGATTTTTTAACACTCTCAAAAACACTTCTGATGCTATGTCTTCTGCATCGCCTGTGTTCTGAGTAGTCCTTTTCAGATAACCTGTGAGTTCGCCGCTATAGTTATCCCATAGATCTATTATGTCCATGCTTTTACCTCCCTCACTTGCACTTTCATAAATTAAAACGAAGGAGATAGTGAAAGTGTTTTAATTTTCCAATGAACTTGTAATTAAATTATAAAATAAAGAACCACGGGGATTTTTTATTATAATGAAAAAACTTGATACCAATAATTGAAATTTACTTCTCATTAATATCTTTACGTGTAAGAGCCATGTATCCAACAAGACAAAGAATTATTATTGTTAATCCTAAACTGACTGATCCAGTTCCAATTCCAAGACCACCACGATTAGATGGAACACTCATCCAATCTGCAAATGAGGCACCTAATGGTCGTGTAACTATGTATGCAAGCCAGAAAGCAAATATCTCATTGATACCAAACTTCCAATAAGCTATAGCTGGTATAGCAATCAAAATAGCAAACATCACACCAGAAAAGAGATAGCCAAGCCCCATGGTTGTAGCAGTCATATCTCCTGCCGCAGTACCAAGTGCGAAAGTGGACAGTATTGTTGCCCAGTAAAAAAGCTCACGTCGACAAGTGAAAATACTATGTATAGACAGTGTCTTTTCACTGGAATACCATGTAACAAAAATAATTGCCAATACTATCACATAAAATGTTGTTGACACTATATATGATATTCCCAAACCTACATGCAAAACATCTGCCGCCATGGTACCAAAAATACTTACCATGACTACATTTAGCCAGTAAATCCACGCCACATATTTACGTATTCCCACATTATTCATAGATAAAACAAAAACCATGCATAGCATGGCATAATCACTACACTTATGAAAATTTAAAATTTCACTTAAAAAGTGATAAAAAATATAGAAAA
>Ga0255360_1000185_pt1 | contig 17299 bp, 18 predicted proteins | sample GFST50metaG_FD_186004 | JGI IMG/M metagenome (GOLD analysis project Ga0255360, IMG submission 186004) | Peat soil microbial communities from Stordalen Mire, Sweden - G.F.S.T50 | ecosystem: Environmental > Terrestrial > Soil > Wetlands > Peat | place: Sweden: Norrbotten County, Stordalen Mire... | reverse complement strand
TGAATGCGAGAATAACCGCCTGATCCAACGTAGGACTGAGGATCGTCCTTACGAGGTCATTCGCGACAAAAAGCTCCAAGGCTAGAACGATTTTCGACGTGTAGTCCATTCGGATGGCGGTGTAGTTAGGGGGGTGTCGGCGAAGTGCAGGCCTCACGAGCTCCACTACGACGCGTGCACTTGCGTAGAAGATGATGACGGCGCCTACGACCTCGAATAAGGTGACAATCCAGCTGACGACAGTTACCCAGTTGCTAATATCTTCCAACATGTGACGAAGAACAGTTGGGCTTTTTATTCGTGACACGAGGTAATAACATTTCCTTTCGCCAATCCGACTTTTGCTGTTTCGTCATTTCAAGCACCCTTTCAAGATCTGATGGACGGTTGAAGCCCGCTAGCGTTCTCGCTTCGAAAGATTACGTGCGACAGGCAACAGCCGTAACGCAACACGGCGCATGCGAAACCACTATAGTCTTTGCTGCCTCGTGAGCTCGCCTTGGCTGCCTTCAAAATGCGGGACCTCTGCTGGTTGAAAGTACACAAGCGGTCGATCAGCCGTTCGATCCGCCTTCCGCTTGTCTAAGTCGTCCACATAGGCTTTGAGCTTCTCACAACACGTCTCTAATTCTTTCACGCGTCTTTCTAAGGTGGCTATCCGCTCGTCGCTCATACCTGCACCCCTGTTAGAGTCATAGAAAGTGTCATCATGTGACCTGCTGCATCACGCATATGTGAGGTTGCCAACCACAAAAAACGTTCCTGTCTAATAGTGGCCAAATGAGAGAGCCTCAAAAACCGAAAGTGGTGGGCACGATAGTTTATACCGAGCGGGCGCCTCTAATAGCGTATGGGCACACTGACAGACCTCGCGCTCATAGCACTTGTCTTGGTGATCGTGCTTTTCGCTATCATCATCATCATCCACTTGATCCCGCTGTTGATCGTGGTCGCGTTCCTCCTCCTTGTGGTGTGGCTTCTTTTTTTCCGACGCCGTCCACCGCGAGCGGTCGCGGCAGCTTAAGTAATCTCATCAGGAACGAAGAGACAGAAGGTATTCATTGTTCGTCCCCTCGCTTTCCTACGGGCTATTAACTGGTCTATTCGTTTTTCGTAGGCGTCCTTAAAATGATTAAGGCTCTGCGGTGGAATCAGTCGTATCAGGATCAGCCAACTGCTAACTGTTGATAACTTATCTCGTCTTCCATCAGCGTCTAGCGATTTGCGTAATAGATTGCACAAACAGCAAAAATGGAATTATTGGTTATCTCGACACATCTGCAAGGCCTTGCGAGGTCCTATATATAGGGCTGGGACTTGTACTTCACCATGCTTCTCGATGCCGTACACTCTAACTGGATCTAAAGTCCCTCTAAATCGAGTTTACGCTTCTTAAATTCCCTTTTAGTAAAAAGTAATGTGTACTCTTTTATCCTAATGGCGCTAGAGATACGCTCTACCACACTGAGGCATTCGTCTTTTGAATGACCGTGGATCATTGTGTAGACATTATACCGCCATTCAGGGTAGCTCACTCGCTCATACCCGTGACTTACCTCGGTTAGATCCTGTATTACCGCTTCAAATTCATCAATTCGCTCTTCGGGAATTTTCCACGCAACGAGGACGTTTGACGAGTATCCTACCTGATCATGCCTCACTACCGCGCCATACCGCCTAATGACGCCATCAGCAATTAATGAACGTATGACCTCTAACAGCTCATCTTCTGTTGTTCCGAGCTCTTGTGCAAGTGTGAGGAACGGCCTACTCTCAATTGCCAAACCGCGGTGCAAACACCGTATTATTCGATTGTCAGCTTCGTAATTGCTCTTTGCGTGCACGTCTTATAGCTTGAAATTCGTTTTTAGCTTGAGAATTCGCTTGACTGGGACTACAAGCGAACTTAGGGGGTGTATTTTTCCTTTTATTTCTTCAAGTGTCGAGGCAAGCGCTTCGTCTGATGCCGCGGCAAGGGTAAACCAGATGTTGTACTCGCCTTCTCGCTCATAATTGTGCGTTACCCCCGCATACGAGTTGATGATTTGAGCAGCCATATCGACTGCGTTTTCCGGAACTCGTAGGGCAACAAGCGTGCTTACGAGCCCGATCATTTTTGAATTGAAGATTGGGCCGATCTCCCTTATCACCCCCTCGGCCTTTAGCCTTCGAATTTTGGCAAGGATTTCGTCTTCAGGAGTGTCGAGCCTCGTCGCGAGTTCTTTAAATGGTTCTTTTGCTAGCGGGAACTCGTACTGAAGTAAATTTATCAGTCGTGAGTCAATCGCATCAAAGGTTCTCATTGCCACACACCGCTACAATACGGGTCGTCACCAAGGTAATCACCGTTCATTGCGAGCGCCCGTGCCCGGCAGCCCCTACACGTGTCTGAATAACAGCACGTTTTGCACGCTCCCGCAAATGCTGCAGGTTCGCGCAGCGACGCTAAAATGGCGGAGGTCTTCCATATCTCGCTTAAGTTCGTCCGTCGTATGTCTCCTACCGGTACCGGAAAATACCCGCAGGGTTGGACCGTCCCGCTGCTCGTAACGAAGACGTAACTCAAACCCGCCAGGCATCCTTTACGGCTCTCTTTTAGCCGGTACTGCGGGGCGCACGTTGGTCGTATGGGAAGAGCCCCATTCCTGTCACGTTCATCAAGCCATCTGAGTGTCTCATAATAGTCAGACGTTGAGACGAGATCGGTCACACGGCCTCTACCGGTAGGCACAAGGGCAAAGACGTGCCACGCCGATGCGCCGGATTCACGCACTATGTCATAGATACGAGGGAGCGACGCCACGTTAGCGTTTGTGACAGTCGTATTGATCTGAACTGTAATCCCCGCCTCTTTCAATGCTTTAGCCCCGTTAAGTGCGTCGTGATACGCCCCACTCACACCTCGTAACGAATCGTGGGACTGAGCATCTGCGCCGTCAATGCTAATCGAGGCTATAGTGAGTCCCGCGTCTCTAAGCATTTTCGCCCTTTTTTCGTTGACTAACGTCCCGTTTGTTGCAAGCGCGGCTCTCACGCCAGAAGTCGCAGCGTGCTCGATCACGATGTCAATATCCTTTCGTAAAAGCGGTTCGCCGCCAGTAAGGATGAGGAGCGGGTGAAACGTTGAAAGTTCGTCGATAAACGTGCACGCTTCATCAGTGGTAAGCTCTCTCCTGCCACTTCGTTCGCTTCTTCCGGTTCCTCCTGCATCTGCCTTGCAGTGGCCACACGCAAGGTTACATTCTCGTGCGACTTCCCACGCCACGACGGCGGGCATCTTCACGTGCTGCCACCTCGCATCATCTCATTGCTCAGGTAGCAGCTTGGATCCGCTCCCCAGAGGTCGCCCATTCTGGATGCCCGCACCCTGCAGCCACCGCAGACCTCTACATATCTACACGTGCTGCAACGCCCCCTAAGGTGCGATTTTTTGTCACGTAACATCGAAAGGAGTTCATTCTGGCTGTTCCATATAGTGCTCAAGCTGCTCTGTCGTACGTTGCCCACTGCGCCCTCCCAGAACTGGCAGGGCCGCACGTTTCCATTTGGATCGATGTTGACGATCTTCTGGCCTGCAGAGCAGCCCCCGTGCGCTGCAAGGAGGGACATCACAGCGCTCTTATCGGCACTTTCCATCGAATTCAGTATATAAATGCCATCTGCGTGATTGTCGGTGGTGAGTACCTCGATTCCGTGGTCTGCAAGCGTTTTAGTTCGTTGAATGAGGTAGTCCATCATCTCAACTCGCTTCTCGTTGGTGATATCCATCTCGGCGCTTGCTCTCCCTGCGTACACGAGATGATACAGGCAAAAGCGGGGGATCTGGTGCCTAATAAGAAGATCGGTAACTGCTGGCAGGTCGGGGGCGTTGTGCCGGTTGACCGTGAACCGTATGCCCGTTTTTATGCCCGCATCTTTCGCGTTTTTCAGTCCTTCAAGTGCTTTCCTAAACGATCCTCTCTCGTTTCTAAACCTGTCGTGCGTCGCTTCAACCCCGTCAATACTGACGCCGACATAAGAAACGCCCGCTTCTGCGATCCTTCGAGCGTAATCTTGTGTGATAAGGGTTCCATTGGTAGAGAGGCCAACTCGCAATCCTTTCGAGACAGCATATGTGCAGAGCTCAACGGTATCACGTCTTATGAGCGGCTCGCCCCCGGAAAAAAGCATGACGGGGGGGTGCAAGGTCACCGCATCATCTATGAGCTTGTGCGCTTCATCGGTGTTCAGCTCATCGGAAGCAGCCGCATCCGCCGCATCAATATAGCAGTGCGAGCACGCGAGGTTGCACTTTTTTGTAACGCTCCACACGATGACCGGTCCGTGGTTCCCGGCATAATGGAGCCTTCCACTTGCTTCGATTGGACGTGATGAGTCTACACTAGCGGTTCTGAGTAACAGGTTCGTGCATCCTATCATCTACTATAACCGTACAGGCCCTGCCCTCGTATTAATAGTTTATTAGCACGAGTCGTTGAATTAATTCCAGTTCGCTGACTAACAGATTCTGACCTTGCCTAATGAAGTTTCTTTCACGGCACGTTCTTATTATCGAATGCTAGCTTCGCCGTGCAAAATGCGAAGGCATATAGTGATGGGCTGAACTGCCTATGATAATAAGCAACAGTGACCGTTGGGTGAGTACTAATGAGCATCGATAATCGCTCCCTCCTCGGGGCGCTCTTTTTTGTAGGTGCCGCGCAGTTCATTCTCGTGATAGTCATCGCCGAAGCGCGGTATCCTGGGGGGTATAGCGTGGCGACCAACGCCCTAAGCAACTTGGGCGTGGGCCTCGGGATCATCGCGCTCGTTGCTACTGTCCTACTCGTCACGGGTCATTGGCTGGGAATAGGTAAAGGCGGGACGGAGCGCATGATCGCCTACCCGATCTTTTTGTTGACGCCCGTGTTCTTGATCGGCGCGCTGATTAAAGGCACGCTATCGTGAGCCTGTGCGAACCTCGTTCACGGGTTGGGATACGCCTGAAGACGGGAACCGGCATTGGGCTCAAACTCGCGAAATGCTGACCACCTGGCACGCGCTGCGGTTCGGTACGGTATTAGTGCCCCCCCGAGGACTCGCAGCATAAACAAGTCAATGTGCGCCGCGGCGATAATCCGAGATGCCGCTCGGCGGCGCCCAGCGATTGTTCAAAAAAAGAATGGTGGCTGCGCACAAGGGTTCAGAGAACGAACGGAATAAGCCGCTTCGTCCTCTTCGCGTACGCGACGTATCCATCGCCTAGCTTCGATGCTAAAACCCCTTCCTCCACATGAATCCGGTAGCCGAAGGCCACCCCGAAAAAAGCTATGAGCACGAGCACGGCCCCCCACGACTGCAGCACAAACCCCAGCCCGACCATGGTGAGGAGCGATCCCGTATACGCGGGATGGCGGACTAATCGATACGGCCCGCGGTCAACCACCGCCTGACCTTCCTGAACGCCGACCGTCCGCGAGAAATAACGCCCCAACACGGCAATCGACCACTGTCGAAGCACAATACCTGCGATCATCAGACCGATACCGAGATAGAAAGCCCAGCTTGGCAACGACGCAATACCAGCCGAGGCAAAGAGGAAGGCGATCACAAGGGACACAAACATGCTCAGTGATATCAGTAGGCGGGAACTCTTGTCTTCGTATCTGATCGGAGCGCCGCGGCGGCGCGAGCGCGGGATAATGCCCCCGACCACGAGTTCGCTCAACAGCCACAGCGCGTACACGACAAAGAATATTGAGGCTGCAGTCGTCGTCGTGAATAGTTCCGTTTGATAGACCATCTCTGCTGGGCTGTCTTGTTCTTCTTCAATATGCCTTTATCGCCATAGCGAGTAGCTTGGGCGCCCCACCACCTTCAGCCCGTTCGTGGAATCTTTATGCTAGCCTGCGCTAAGTCCGTTACGGGGTCTCCTTTTCAGCTCCAAGAAACAAAGCGCGAAATTAATACGCAACCGGTCTTCGGGGACTTCGGAAAAACAAGAGCCACACCACAAAGAACACCAGCGCGACAAGTATCAACAAGGGAAGCAAGTGGATGACTATAGTGATCGCTAGGAACACGATAATAAGGATCAGGGCTAGTACGAGAAGGTCTGATAGTATGCCCATTGCGTGATAGAAACTGCCGTCAGGAGTATTAACTATTTCTTATCGCCGGTTAGCACGCGCACCGCAACGTCGTCTTTGCCACCGATGGGGGCCCTCTGTCATGCGAGGGAGCATCGCAGACAGCGCACCAGAGTGCCACGTGATATGGAACTTAGCCAAACCTGCGCACGAGTGGAAGAAAGATCCATTCCCATTTAGGAGCAACGTATCTCCGCTTTGGCCGCCGGGATTCGACCGCCTTAACAACTTGTTTTGCAATGCTGCCCGTGTCTTGTACCTCGCGCTTTATGAGTCGCTCTCCCGCTTCGCGGACGTATTCCATGTGATCTTTATACAGACCATTTGCGTCCATCCACTCGTATTTTTTCGCCAGGTTTTTCTGATTGAAGCCTGTGTTATAGCCCCCGGGGTTGATGAGAACCACTTTGATTCCAAATGGTTTCAGTTCCGTTCGCAACGAGGAGGCGACACTTTCTAGGGCAGATTTTGTCATGGCATATGGTGCGTAAAATGGCATGGGAATAAGGCCTGCCATTGAGCCCATGAACACAATTCGCCCCTCACCGGTTGTGATCATCTTGGGCAGTACTTTCTGCGTCAGTCGCAGCGCTGAAAACACGTTTGTCTCAAACACCGCGCTAACTCTTTGAGGGTCTATTTCTGCTAGAGGCCCGGAATCGCCGATAGCGGCGTTGTTGATTAAGACATCGATATCCCACTCATCGACTTTGTTGACGTCGGTCACTGCAGTGACGTCGAGTTTTTCTACCACAAAGTTCTCGCCAAACGACGTCAAAACAGTTCGCAATTCATCGACTGAGCTCTCTCTATGAACGGTTGCATAGACTCTATGTCCTCTCTTGAGCAGCCTGCACGCTACATCGAGTCCGATGCCCCCTTTGCATCCGGTTATAAGAATACTCGCCATAGTCTGCCTATCTCCTCTTTTCGGTGGTATTTGAGTAGCTTGCCTTAAGGATACTGACCCGCGGAGCGCGGGGCGGAAGTGGTCTTCTGGGTATCGCTTATACTCTCCGGCTTTTGCACGCTGGTGTGACACAAACGTGCTGTCACGCTTTCCCACACAATCCCTGTCTCACGCGGCCTTATGAAACTATTCTGAGCACGGTAGCTCGGAGATGAACCTTATGGCAACGAACGTAACGAGCATAAAAAACGGCGCCGTCTGTATGGACTCACTTCGGCTGCGTGAACACGACCAACGATCCGAACTGCAACACGTGTGCAGAGCGCCTCGCCAACGCCGTGAACAGCGTGCTTCGACCGACGCACGAAAGAGCCTGAGCGAATAACGAGTTCCAAAACGTTCGTGTCACGGTGAATATCGCCGCAACCACGAGTCATATGAGGTGCGGGGGCACGCGTGACTCCCTAGTTTTTGCGGTGTCATTAGCGTGTAGGCCTGCTCTGTGCCAGCAGCGGAGACAGGCACTGCTCATCGTGCGACTCGTGGTGGGTGTTGGCCGGGGCCTCTTCGCCGTCGCGTTGTGTCAAGGCACGCCCCGTTCCACGCGCAGAATGTGACGGGCTGGTTAGTGACCCCTCTGCTGCTGGCGATAACCCGCCACCTAGGAGATCTCGTACGAGGGCGCTGCCCTGCCTAGGGCGATCTGACACCCCCAGGTTACCACTTTTTATGGTCCCAATTAATGGGCCACCTTTGGCCATCGCTTCGACATTGCAAATAAGTCATCAATTTGACGCTGTGAAGCCTCACACTCGCCCCAAAGACGTTAAGTTCCCTAACAAGAGGTTTCCTATGCCAATGCCGAGCAGCGTCAATACAACTGTAACCACGATGACGATGATGACGATGACTACAAGCGCGATAACTTCAGCGATTGCGAGAACGAATCCAAACCGTATGCCAAATTCGATGAGCCTCCCAATGCCAAGGTGCATCAACTCATCGAGTGCGTTACGGGGTGGCTCAGGCAGCTCGGCGCTTGGCCTGTAGTGCGTGATGTCTTGCTGCTGAGGTTCAGGCATTGGCGCATTCTGTGGTAGTGGTTCGCCACATCGTCTGCAAAATTCAGCGTTTGCGTCGTTAATGGCCATGCATTTTTCACACATCATGCGGTCTGCTTCTTCCATGTTACCAGATCCTGTGGATTATTTTCGGCTTAACGGTTGTCTTTTTCGGGCCGAATATCCGAGACCAAAAACCGACCCTGGGTGGGTAATCGCACCGTCAGCAATTCAACTTGCTTCTGCAGGGTCTCCTTATCGGCTTTCAATTCGAGCGAGTGGCCCTTCTCAACTTGTAGTGCCGCTTCGAGGCCTGCTTTGTCTTTTTCTATGAGTTCAACGCGGTGCTGCAGGTCAATCACAACCGTTTGGTGCGCGGCTTCTGATTCCCGTAGCTGTTCCATCATCGCGCGGTTGCGCTCTCCAGATTCTTTCAGATTAGCATCGAGCTTCTGCGTAACACTTTCAAGTTCTTCGAGCGAGTTCTCCAGCTGTTGGATACTCGCAGAACGGTCTGCCGTAAGCTGTCGCATTTGTTTCTCGCCGTCGGCGCGGATTTGCTGTGTCTCAGTATCATGCTCAGCGATAAGTTTCTCAATCTTTTTCTCGTGTTCGGCGCGAACGCGTTGCACTATAATTGCGCGTTCCGCACGCTGATTTTGGACTTGTTTTTCGTATTCCGCGCGTTGTAGCTGCAACGCTTTCTCAGAATTGGATTGCAGTACTTCCATTTCACGTCCGTAATCGGCCAGTGTTTTTTTCTCTGCGTAGCGCTCTTCGACTATCTGAGCCAGGAACGCCGAGAGCGATTTACCCTCAGTTGCGGCCTGCTCTTTGTGACGCGACGCCAAGTCGGACGCCAATGCAACCGAATAACGAATTTTTCCGCTTTCTTGCGCCATGCACTCCCCTCGTTTGCTCTTTCAATCTGGTGCAAAGTCGCTGCAAGTGTGACTTAAATTGCAGCACAAACACCTACAGAGTTGCGTGCTGGCAACAGTTTTATTAATTCCCCGAAGTGGTATAAACGATGTGCGGCGAGGCGCTGCAAAATGACTAAAAAGTTGCAGCGTTCGCGCTGCAGTTCGTGTGATTACTCAGAGGCTGTCGAAGCTCAAAGAAGAACGACGTAGTGAGCTCCAAGGGCCGAAATAAAGCTGCACGGCAGACATATATTCGCGAGCCGACTCGAGCGGAGCACGGCACACCGACAGCTGAAGTCCGCGCCTTGATGTCTGCTGCAGGGCTCCACGAGCGCGAGAGCCGAATGACCAGATCGTTGATGGGCGAAGTCTTTGACGCAGTGTTCGGCAAGGCCCCTGTGTAACGTAACCTCCCGCACTTAGTGGTTTAGCGTCGTTTCCAAGAAACAACCTGTTTTCATTACACGACAAAAGCTGGGCCACAGCGAAACGACAACGCTCAAGTTATATTACCGTCTTTCACCGGTCCAATTTATTTTTTTGATAACTGTGCAAAAAGGCTATGTGGCGCTGTGGATTACTCATCGGCGCAGTTTATGCAGAAATAGCCGCCGATGAGTTGCCCCTCGCCGATAGCTTCGTGCAACAGCTCGCGGATATCCCGTAAAGTGGAGCGGGGAAAAAGAAGGCAGAGTACTGATGACCAGGTATACATATGGCGTTTCGAACCCTGAACGAAGCCGTAAAGAGTACACGTCTCCAGAATTTGGGTCTGCAGTTCCAGATCTGCTCACTTTGACTAATTTCACGAAACTTATCAGCGATTGCCACGACGCCCTTTTTCCAACATGCGCAGCATTTCAGCAGTATCCGTCGTTGGCACGCTGCACGCGTAATTCTGACAGACGTACGCGGTGGGCTTCCCGTCGATGCACGTCTGGAACTTCGTAAAAGGAGCGATTTCCGCGATTTCAGGCTGCTCTGTCTCTGCGGGACGGAAAATTACAACGTTATACGGCAGGAAATCCTTGTTAAGCGCCATCAGCATGCGTTGGGTATCTTCTGAGCGCGAGTCGCCGCATATAACCGTCTCATACGAGGGACCGAGGGCGAGATCAAGCGCGCTCAGGAGGTGCGTGTGGGCTTGTGGGACCCGGTCGACTTCGTGTGCAAGTGCTCGGCCCAGTCTCGAAGCATCATCGAAATACTCCGACCTCCCCGTTAGATGGCCAAGAAACGTCAGGTTCATCAGCATCGCCGAGTTACCCGAGGGGAGTGCGCCGTCGAACACGTCTCGCGTGCGCAAGATGAGCGATTCCGCATAGTCGGCGGTCGAGTAAAACCCGCCGTTTGTATCATCCTTGAAATGCGTCAGCACGTGCTCCAGAAGCTCAAGCGCTGCTGCAAGGTAGCGCGTCTCAAAGGTCGTTTCGTACAGTTCCGATAGGCCCCAGATAAGGAAAGCGTAATCATTCAACGACGCGGTGACCCGCGCTTCGCCCTCCCGATAACGGTGAAGAAGCTGACCTTCACGGTCGCGCATTTGCTCGAGGATAAAATCGGCCGCCTTCGCTGCCGCTACGGCATACGCTGGCTCCCCAAGAATGCGCGCGCCTCTAGCGAGCGAAGCGATCATGAGCCCGTTCCAGTCAGCAAGCACTTTGTCATCCCGCAACGGATGCGCGCGCTTCTCCCTCAGTTCATAGAGCGTCTGTCGGATTGACTCAATGTGGTTTCTGAGGGTTTCTTCGTCCATCTTGAGTTCTGTTGCGAGCGCTGTGACCGATCGCGTCATGTGAAGTATGTTCTTGCCGGTGCGCTCTCCCCTGCTTTCGTCGCTGTAGTTGCCTGTGGGCTTGACGTTGAACACAATACGGGCGAGTTCTGTTTGCTTCTCTGTGAGCCCTCGCTCAAGCTCCTCGAGGCGCCACAGGTAGAACTTGCCCCCCTCTCCTTCACTGTCAGCGTCTATAGCGGTGTAGAAGCCCCCTTCAGATGACGTCATCTCGCGTGAAACAAACGAAAACACTTCCCGAACGACCCGCGCATACTCATCGTTCCCGGTTGCCTGATAGGCCTCACCGTACGCGAGCCCGAGGAGTGCCTGGTCGTAGAGCATCTTCTCGAAATGCGGGACGAGCCATTCAGCGTCAGTGGAGTATCGATGGAAACCGAATCCCACGTGGTCATAGAGTCCGCCGTGCCGCATCGCTTGAAGCGTCTTTTCCACCATCTGCATCGGCTTGCGCTCACCTGTTCGCTTCCAATAGCGGAGCAGAAACGTAAGGCTGTGCGGGGAAGGGAACTTCGGAGCGCTCCCGAACCCTCCGTGCACATCATCGAAGAGGCAGATGAGCTCTTCGTACGCTGTCTGAATCGCTGACGCGTTGATATCCCCGGCCGGGGGCTGGAGCGATGACGCACGGAGCACGGAAACGATCTCCGCCGCAGACGTGTCGATCTCAGGCCTTTTTTGACGCCATGTCTCCTGTATGCGCGGTACGAGCTCCCGCATCCCAGTTCGCCCGAACCGCGTCTCCTTCGGGATGTACGTGGTCGCGAAAAATGGTCTGGCGTCAGGTGTCATTACTATACTGAGGGGCCAGCCTCGTAGCCCGGTCATTGCCTGACAGACTTCCATATAGACGTCGTCGATGTCCGGCCGCTCCTCCCGGTCGACCTTGACATTCACGAACGCGTCGTTCATCATTTGCGCGATCTCGGGATCCTCGAACGATTCACGGGCCATAACGTGGCACCAGTGGCACGTCGAGTACCCGATCGACAGAAACAGAGGCTTGTCTTCGTGCCGTGCTTTGTCGAACGCTTCCCGCCCCCACGGATACCAGTTGACGGGATTGTCAGCATGTTGGAGCAGATACGGGCTCTTCTCGGAGGCCAACGCGTTTTTCCGTTTCCGGCTATTTGTGCCTTTGCACTCCACAGGTACCTCGGAAGTAGGCTAGTGTCGCGACGCAATAGAGCGCCACCTGACGATACGTAACCCTCTGCGAACACGCACGCTATCCAGCACGCTCGCTAAAATACCGGAACGCCGATCTTAAGCGATCTTGTTTCCCGCGTTGGGTCCAGGAGCGACGTCAAACACGTCGGTGACCTTCATGACGATGCAGCCTTTTGCCGGCAAGTTGGGGTTCATCGCCTTTATGACCTGCTTAATCGTCTCATAGTCGGGGCCGTCAGTCACGTAGTTGCCCGTGCCCTTCACCTGATAGCCCTCCCTTCCGATCCACGACGTGACGGCTACGTTGCAGTTCGCTTTCTTCGCATTTTCAGCCGTCTTTTTGAAGAAGTTGTCGCCGATAAGGATCGTTTCGGGATCGCGCACGACAATCGACGCTACGGGAACCGCGTTGGGTACGCCCGCATCGCTTACCGTCGTTACCACGACGGTATTCATCGCTCTGATATTTTCTATTACCTTTTCTGGCATTGCGACCATTCGACATGCCTCCTTTACGTACTCATGAAAGGGTCGACGATATACCCCTTTTCCTTGCAACAGGGCCCGCGCCAGGGGGGGCGTTTATGTTGTGTCGCATAACAGTGCGACGAGCTGAACAGCAGACCACACCTTTTTTTGGGCCGGGGGCTTTTGAACTGCCAGGGCCCTGTACGCGAGCCGCGTTGAAACTAAAAGATCCACGTAATGCGCACCGTGTGGAAATACCCAAAAAGGTAGTTTTATTTGGTTAACTGCTTACGTTTAAGACATACAGCAAGCTATGAAGCGAATTGCGTTCGGATTAATCGTCTTATTATTAACTGCTACGGCGCTTACTGCGGCGTTTATCGCAAACTTTCCCAATCCTTTTGCCTCGTCAAAGTCCGATTACAGTGCCAATTTTGCAAAAAGCATGTTCGGAGGCATTCATTTTTTGACCACTTAAACACCGTTCACAGTTTCTACGGTCACATTCAACCGAAGCCTTTATACTTTCTTCTGACACGTTCTCAGGCGTCTAGTGTCTGCGAACATTGCGACAGGCAATCATGCGCGCATACAAAACCGTCTCAAGTTCTGTAGTCATCCTTCTCGTTACCGTCTTGTTTATAGGCGTTGCGACTGTTCCTGCCGCCGCGCAGTACGATGCGATGCAATACCGGTATAACGCTGCGCACACCGGTGATTACAGCCCTGTGGCGGGGAGCAACATGTCGAATGGTCAGCTGACGTGGAGCTTCACGACCGGAAGCGTCGTGCTCTCCTCTCCTGCGGTCGCCAACGGCGTCGTCTACGTAGGGAGTGAGGACAACAACGTCTACGCCCTTAACGCCACCACCGGGGCGAACGTGTGGACCTTCACGACCGGGAGCGAGGTATACTCTTCCCCCGCCGTCGCCAACGGAGTAGTCTACGTAGGGAGCGATGACAACAACACCTACGCCCTTAACGCCACCACCGGGGCGAACGTGTGGACCTTCACGACCGGAAGCGCCGTGCTCTCCTCCCCTGCTGTCGCCAACGGAGTAGTCTACGTAGGGAGCGATGACAACAACACCTACGCCCTTAACGCCACCACCGGGGCGAACGTGTGGAACTACACGACCCGTGCTGCCGTGCTTTCCTCTCCTGCGGTCTCCAACGGCGTCGTCTACGTAGGGAGCGATGACAACAACACCTACGCCCTTAACGCGAATAACGGCAGCAAGCTCTGGAACTACACCACCGGAAGCGCCGTGCTCTCCTCTCCTGCCGTCGCCAACGGCACGGTGTATGTGGGGAGCCAAGACAACAACACCTACGCCCTCAATGCCACCACCGGCGCGAAGCTGTGGAACTACACGACCGGAGACGGGGTGTACTCTTCCCCCGCCGTCGCCAACGGCACGGTCTACGTGGGGAGCGAGGACAACAACGTCTACGCTCTGAACGCTACCACCGGCGCGAAGCTGTGGAACTATACGACCGGAAGCAGCGTGTACTCATCTCCCGCCGTCGCCAACGGCACGGTGTACGTGGGGAGCGATGACAGCAACGTTTACGCCCTTAACGCCACCACCGGCAAGGTGACGTGGAGCTTCACGACCGGTGACGAGGTGTCCTCCTCTCCCGCCGTCGCCAACGGCACGGTGTACGTGGGGAGCTTTGACAGCTACGTCTACGCCATCGGCAACGCTGCCGCGGCCACAAGTCAGAGTGCTACGCCCGGCTTCGAGGTCACGCTCGTTTTTGTCGGACTCGTTTTTGTCGGACTCGTAATCGCCGCTTACGTAGTAAGGAGGAAGAGCTAACCCAATCCACCTCCTTTTTCTTTACGCGCAGGTGGTATATGCTGACGCATGTATACCGTGGTCGACGTCTGTGGATTAACAAGGAGTTATTAATGCGCTATCGGAGCTGCTGGTGCCCGAATCAGAGCCGCCTGGACCTAACGCGACTAAGACCGTTCCGGGTAACAGGAGCACGACAAGCGCCCAGATGCAAAGACAGAGAATCACTTATTTGAACCGAAGCCTTTATCGTATCTTCTGACACGTTCTCAGGCGTCTGGTGTCTTGGAACATTGCACGAGGCAATCATGCGCGTCTACAAAATCGCCTCAGTTTCTTTAGCGATCTTCGTCATTGGTGTCTTATTTGCAGGCGTTGCAGCCGTTCCTACAGGAGCACAGTACGGTACGATCCAGTTCCAGTACAACGCCCAGCACACCGGTGATTACAGCCCTGTGGCGGGGAGTAACGCGCTAAGTGGCAAGCTTACGTGGAGCTTCACGACCGGAGCCGCCGTGCTCTCCTCTCCTGCGGTCGCCAACGGCACGGTCTACGTGGGGAGCGATGACAACAACCTATACGCCCTCAACGCCACTACAGGGGCGAAAGTGTGGGGATACACGACCGGAAATGAGGTTTATTCATCCCCCGCCGTTGCCAACGGCACGGTCTACGTGGGGAGCGATGACAACAACCTATACGCCCTCAACACCACCACCGGCAAGCTTACGTGGAGCTTCACGACCGGAGCCGCCGTGCTCTCCTCTCCTGCGGTCGCCAACGGCACGGTCTACGTGGGGAGCGATGACAACAACCTATACGCCCTCAACGCCACCACCGGGGCGAACGTGTGGAACTATACAACAGGAGCCGCCGTGCTCTCCTCTCCTGCGGTCGCCAACGGCGTCGTCTACGTGGGGAGCGAGGACAACAACCTCTACGCTCTCAACGCGAATAACGGTACAAAGCTCTGGAACTACACGACCGGAAACGCCGTGCTCTCCTCTCCTGCGGTCGCCAACGGCGTCGTCTACGTGGGGAGCGAGGACAACAACCTCTACGCTCTCAACGCGAATAACGGTACAAAGCTCTGGAACTACACGACCGGAGACGGGGTGTACTCAGCCCCCGCCGTTGCCAACGGCACGGTCTACGTGGGGAGCGATGACAACAACACATATGCCCTGAACGCGAATAACGGCACCAAGCTCTGGAGCTTCACGACCGGAAACGAAGTGCTCTCCTCTCCTGCGGTCGCCAACGGCGTCGTGTACGTGGGGAGCGAGGATAGCAGCCTCTACGCGCTCAACGCGACTACCGGCAAGGTAACGTGGAACTACACGACCGGAAACGAGGTGCCCTCCTCCCCCGCCGTTGCCAACGGCACGGTCTACGTGGGGAGCTATGACGACAACGTCTACGCCATCGGCAACGCAGCTGCGGCCACGGGTTCGACGCCCGCTTTGGAGGTCGGACTCGTATTTGTCGGACTCGTATTTGTCGGGCTCGTAATCGCCGCTTATGTGGTAAAGAGGAAGCGCTAACCCCCCTTCTTTTTTCTTTTACTTTCGGCGCGTTCGTGCTGCGGGATTATCCCCGGTCGGCAGACGCACCGTTTCAAAGCGATTCGGCCACAGATGGATACATGCGAGATGAAACAGGCCCCTTACAAATTGCTGCTTGCGTCCACGCAGTGCTACTAGAACTGATAGGGAGCGTGGAACGAGCGCGGCGAGACGCACAGCACATTGGGCGACGTTAGTCCGTTAGGATGACGCATCAAACGCTGCGTTGTCCAGCTTCGGCAGAAGAACGGAGCGGAGCCGGATCACGACGAGTCGAGCAACCGCACCAAACGAGCGACTTTATGCGCTTGTGTGACAAATCGCGGCGGTATGCTTCGTTGAATGAATCCGGTGATTCCGAGTAACTCTTCCATCTCAGGTGACAGCGCGTACGTAGGCCGCGCGCTTGTGTCGGGTTTCTTCTGGCTTATCAGCCGCGCGTGGTGCAACAGTCTGCTGTTTTTGCTGCCCACGACGATCACAAGATTCTCGAAGGCGTATCCGCGCTTGATGTGAGCATTGGACGGATAACGCTGGCGATACGCGGCTCGTTCAGACGCTGACAACCAGTTGAAATCGATCACGTGCTCGATCGTGAAATAGCCGATGAAGTACAGCGCTTCGGGATAGTCATCGTTGTCGTGGTTAAACGGCTTTAGTCCCGCGTAAAAAACGAGCAGATCCTCCTCGCTCAACTCAAGGAGGTATCGACGTTTTGCCGTGGTGTCACCGTAGGTGCACGTTTCGAACTCAGGATCATCGTGCATGGGCACGTGCCTGAGCGCTGGTGGCACGTAGGTCGAGAGCGGTTTTCCCTTCCTACCGATTCGTTCGCCGTACGTGGTGGCCGTGCACGATCGATACGTCTCAGGAGCAGGAACGAATTCGAACGATCCGTCCTCAAAAATTGGACCATAGGTTCCGCCGCTTCCCTTGTCGATGCCGACGCGTAGCAATAATGCTTTCATTGTTGTGGGTCCCACAAGTTCAGGTTCGAAGCATATAATAGCAAGCTGCTGGGGCCGTTGCCTCTGCTTGTATTCCTTGTCGTATTCACGACGTCGCGCGGGGTCTGCGTAGGGCCTTTACAGCCCGCGCCACTATTATTGTGTCCACTCGTATTCTTTCAAAACGCATTCCTTCGTCGAGATCGCTCCTTTCGATCTCTATGGGCCAGCGCGAGGGCGCTGCAACTTTGTCAATCGTAACCGACTTCGTATCCCAATGTTGTACCATGTTACCACGAATCATTTATTCGATAAAGAGAACTATTTAAACGACCTATTTAAACTCGACTCCCGGTAAACGCCAAATCGGGCTCCGTTTAGTTTTTTTATAAAAGATGGGAGCAGTTGTTGGTTCCGGTGGTTTGACGTTGCAGAACGCGATGCATCTGAAGGTGACACACTGGACCCTTCGTTTGGATTTAGCCTAAACACAAATGATGTGAATCCACTGTCTGACGTCTGTTCGATTA
>Ga0255360_1000183_pt1 | contig 17310 bp, 14 predicted proteins | sample GFST50metaG_FD_186004 | JGI IMG/M metagenome (GOLD analysis project Ga0255360, IMG submission 186004) | Peat soil microbial communities from Stordalen Mire, Sweden - G.F.S.T50 | ecosystem: Environmental > Terrestrial > Soil > Wetlands > Peat | place: Sweden: Norrbotten County, Stordalen Mire... | reverse complement strand
AGACGTGCTCCCGGTAAAAGTGCTCTTACAACACCAAGAAAAGAAACTGATAGCTTTGAAATCCTTTCGGGATACTTTAATGAGACAACTACTGGAACTCCTCTTTGCGCTATAATTCGTAATGCTGACCAGCACTCAAAAGATTATGGAAATTTAAAAAAATTAATGCGCCCAGGTCACGCAGATTATACTGGTAATATTAAACATAAAGGCTTTAATGACTACAGAGGCGGTGGTCATTTTTCTGGCAGAATCACAGCCCCCCTAGTATTTGTAGGTGCTATTGCAAAACAAATATTAGCTGAAAAAGGTATAATAATAGGAAGTCACATTAGGAGTATTGAAAAAATTCACGATGCTTCCTTTGAAGATGTTAATTTAAATGATAACCTCTTAAAATCATTACTTGAAGAAGCCTTCCCTGTTATAAATAAAGAAACTGGACATAACATGCAGGAGCTTATACTCAATGTAAAAAAAGAATTAGATTCCGTTGGTGGAATAGTAGAAACTGCAATTTTAAACCTGCCTGCGGGAATTGGAGCTCCATTTTTTGATTCAGTGGAATCTCACCTATCAGCACTTATATTTTCAATTCCGGCTACAAAAGGTATTGAATTTGGTAAAGGCTTTGATATATCCTCATTAAAGGGTTCCGAAGCTAACGATGAATTCTACATTGAAAATGATGTAGTTAAAACAAAGTCAAATAATAATGGCGGTATACTAGGAGGTATAACAAGTGGAATGCCTCTTGTATTTAGAACTGCAATAAAACCTACACCCTCCATTTCAAGAAATCAACATACAATTGATATAGAAACACGTGAAAATGCGGAGCTTTTAGTAGAAGGTCGCCATGATCCCTGCATAGTTCCAAGAGCAATACCCGTAATAGAGGCCGCAGCCGCTATTGCCCTACTTGATTTAATGTTAGAAATGTAAGGAAGGAGCTGTCATATGAAGGACTTAGAAACATTACGCAAAGAAATTGATGCTATAGATGAAAAACTAGTTGCTCTTTATGAACAGAGGATGGATGCAGTATTAGGGGTAGCCGCCTATAAAAATAAGAACTCAATTTCTATACTTAATAGTTCTAGAGAAAATGAAGTAATAAAAAATAGTCTTAAAGTTCTTAAAAATAAGGAATACGAGAAACCAACAGAAGAGCTTTTAAAATCAATAATGTGCATTAGCAGAAATTTTCAAGCTAAAAAAATATTTAGTGAAAATTTGGATGTAGATAAAGTCTCCGTTGATACTTTAAAATATATTGTAAAAGAACAAAATAGCACTTGTAACTATACTGTTGGTTTCCAAGGTGTACCTGGCTCTTTTAGTGAAGAAGCCTTAATTGAGCATTTTGGTAACAGTGTAACTTCTAAAAGCTTTAATGAATTTCAAGAGGTTTTTGAAGCCATAAAAAATGAAGAAGTTGATTATGGAGTTTTACCAGTCGAAAATTCTTCCACAGGTGGTATAAGTGAAGTATATGATCTTTTAAGAAATTACGGTCTATATGTTGTGGGAGAAAGATGTATAAAAGTATCTCATAATCTTTTGGGTATTAAAGGTACAAAACTAGAGGATATAGTGGAAGTGTATTCACATCCTCAAGCTTTCGAACAAAGTTCCACTTTTTTTAAAAACTATCCTCAGTTAAAACTTATACCCTACTACAATACAGCAACAAGTGCAAAGCTTGTGTCTGAAAAAAACACCAATAACATTGCAGCAGTAGCCAGCAAAAAGGCAGCGAAGCTTTATAATCTTGATATAATTGAAGAAAATATTAATTATAATACTCATAATTATACTAGATTCATAATTGTCAGCAAAAACCTTGAAATCAGTAAAAAATCTGATAAGATAAGTGTAATTATCACTGTACCACATAAAACCGGATCTCTATATAACATACTAAGCAATTTTGCTCAAAACAATTTAAATATGATGAAAATTGAATCCAGACCAATAGAGGGCAGACCCTTTGAATACTTCTTTTATATCGACTTTGAAGGCAATCTAGATAATAAGGAAATTAAAGCCGCCTTAGACTTAATAGAGAAAGACTCAAGTTACTTTAAACTTTTAGGTAATTATAAATGTAATACGCTATAGGGGGGGGATTAAGATGACAGCTTTATATGGACTTATGGGTGAAAAATTAGGTCATAGCATTTCGGGGGTTATACACAAGAAACTATTTGAACTTCTAAATATGGATTCAGACTACAAGTTATTTGAAATAGAAAAACCTGATTTAAAACACAGCTTTCTTCGCCTTAAAGAAGAAGGCATAAGCGGTTTAAATGTTACAATACCCTACAAGATAGACATTATGGCTTTTTTAGACGAAATTTCACCTGAAGCAAAAAATATTGGTGCTATAAATACTATATGCTTTGAAGGCTGTAAAACAATTGGGCACAATACAGACTATTTTGGTTTTGCTAGGATGTTAGACAAGAATTCCATAGAAATCAAGAATAAAATTGTAGTTATTCTAGGCGCTGGTGGTGCTGCAAAAGCTGTAATTCAGTATGTGATAAATACCGGTGCTGCCAGAACAATTTTAGTAAGTAGGGATACCTCTAAAGCAGTTAAAAACTTTAAAAATGTAGAACTAATGAATTACGAGGAACTGGAGTCCTTAAGCGCTGGGGATGTGATAATAAATTGTACACCTGTTGGAATGCATCCTAATGTAGATAACTGCCCTGTTAGTGAAGACTGTATCTCTAAGTTTTCTTCAGCCGTTGACTTAATATACAACCCCCTTGAAACAAAGTTCCTAAGACTGGCAAGAGAAAAAAAATTAAAATCAGTTAATGGATTATATATGCTTGTAGCACAAGCAATATGTGCTGAAGAACTTTGGAATCACATTAAAGTTGATGAGAAAGTAATAGATGAGATATATGAAAGTATTAAAAGGATGGATATTATATGAATAAAAACATAGTATTAATCGGCATGCCCGGTTCAGGTAAAACCACCTTAGGTAAGATACTTTCTAGAGAATTGAAACTTAAGTTATATGATGTAGATAATTTTATAGAAACTAATGAAGATAAAAGTATTTCTGAACTATTTAAAGTAAGTGAAGAATATTTTAGATCCCTTGAAACTAAAGCTATTGAAAAACTTTCTTCACAAGAAGGTGTTATTATTTCAACTGGTGGAGGCGTGGTTAAATCTCCTTATAATATGGAGATATTAAAGAAAAACGGATTAATAATATTCATAAATAGGCCAGTAGAAAATATAATAACCGATATAGCTACTGAAAATCGTCCACTTTTAAAGGATGGTGCTGAAAAAATATATGCACTATATAATGAAAGGTATGAATTATACAAAAAATATTGCCATTATGAAATTATAAATGACAAAGACATTAATTCCACCATTGCTGAAATTAAAAATTTAATATTATAAGAAGGGATAATTTATGAAAATATTAGTTATTAATGGTCCAAACATAAATTTTTTAGGTATCAGAGAAAAGACCATATACGGTTCTAAGGACTACCCAGCTCTTTGTGAATATATAAAAGAAGAAGCTAAAAAATTAAGGGTTGAAGTAGATATTGTTCAAAGTAATATTGAAGGTGAAATAATTAATTTTATTCAAGATGCATATGAGAAATATGATGGCATTGTTATAAATCCGGGTGCATACACACATTACAGCTATGCTATTTTTGATGCCTTACAGTCTGTTTCTATTAATACAGTTGAAGTACATATTAGTAACGTACATAAAAGAGAGGAATTTAGGCATAAGTCTGTAACTGCCCCTGCTTGCGTTGGACAAATTTGTGGTTTTGGTTTTTATGGATATATTATGGCAATGATGGCGTTAGTTAATGAAGCAGTGACAAGTTAAAAATCCATAAAAGATTAACATTGTTCATTTTTACAACTTATAATTACAAAAATACATACTTAAAAAAGGAATGGAAATAGATTTATCAAACAAATCTATTTCCATTCCCAACTTTTTAACCTGCAACTTGTTGTATTATCTAGCAAGTCTTTCGATAAAGTCCTTAACATCTTTAATCTTCAATATGTCTTCCTTCTTAAAACCTCTACCAGTATTTTGAGTACTCATATTAACCTTTATATTTACTGGTCCAGATTCACCATTAGTTTTTAAATCAACAAGAAACTTATCATACCTCTCCTGCTCGCTACCGTCATATTCACAATTATTAAGAGTAAATCCAAAATTTGTTGAATAATTATATTCAATTTTAAACTTATCCTTAGTACCTGTAACTTTTAATTTAAATGTCTTCATTTTACCCCTCCACTTCATCCACTACATGTCTACAGAATCATCACCTTCTATTGTAAATTGTGCTTCTTCTTTTACATACTGAGCGTCTTGTATTTTAAAGAACGGAAAGTAAATTGCCGTTGCAATTGCAATTATAACAGCCTGCAATATCATACCTCGCCATCCTGCAACTATAAGTCCTGACAGTAGTGGAGGCGTAGTCCATATCGCTTGTACTGCAGTAAAACATGGTACTAAACCAGTGTAAATAGCAAAGTAGGTGAGTAAACCAGAAATTATTGGAACTATTATAAATGGTATAAACATAAACGGATTTAATACTATAGCAAAACCAAATAGTACTGGTTCATTTATATTAAAGAGTCCTGGCACTAATGCCAAACCACCTAAGGTTTTTAGACGTTTTGATTTAGCAAATAGAACCATGGCTAAAACAAGCCCTATAGTTATACCTGAACCACCCATAGTAAGAAAATTATCTTGGAATTGCTGAGCAATTATGTGAGCATTTCTTCCTGCTCCTGAAGCAATGAGTGTTCCACTAGTATTTAAAACCGTTTGATTTCCAAGACAGTTTGCCTGATATATTGCACCCATAACGCCACCAACAAGAACTGCACCATGAACACCAAACCACCAGAAGAAAGATATTATAAATGGTATAGCAATTGCTCCACCTAGTGAATCTGTTAACCCTTGCATAGGAATTTCTAACATCTTGTAAATCCATTCAATTGCAGTACCGTTAGTAACAACGGCAAAGAAGATGTAAACTAACATTGAACATGTTATTATTACCACACCCGGAATAAGTGTAGAAAACGCATTTGCAACCCCCTCTGGCACACCCTCTGGCATCTTAATTCTTATATCCCTTTTAATAAACCAGGTGTAAATATATCCTGTAAGTAATCCAACTATTATAGCAGCAATCATACCCTTACCACTAGTCCATCCTGTAGGGATAACTCCATAAAGCTTATCAACTGCTGTCATTTTAATTCCGCCAACTTTATCACCAATGTTAATAGCTAGATAAGAAGGTGAAACAATTAAGAAGGATACTATTCCAAGTATTCCTGCAAAAACTGGATCACAATCTTCATTTTTTGAATATTGTGAAGCTATTCCAAACACAGCTGCAAGAGCCAATATGTTGAACGTTCCAGCTACAACTTGATTAAGTGGGTCTGCCCAACTTGCCCCAAAAATGCCTGCCATCCAAGCATTCCATCCCGGTATAGGAAAGTTGGCGATTAATAGGAATATGGAACCAATAAGTGTTAATGGCATAGTTATGATAATTCCTTGTGATATTGCCCTAATAATCTTTGAATTAGCAAATTTCATTACTGGTGGTAACATCTTTTCTTGAATTGTATCAACTTTACTCATTATTATAATTCCCCCTTGTATTTATGTTGATATGCCTAAAAATCCTTTCACTAATCGTTTTCACCTCCTCCATCTTATTATTTTTTTTTATTTCTTGGCTAGTTTTAATGCTTGCTGTAATACTTTAGCTCCATTCATCATTCCATAATCTGCAGTATTTATTACTTCTACTGGTATGTTCTTTTGGCTACATACTATTTTTACCTTTGGAAATACATATTTAATTTGAGGTCCTAATAATACTACATCCGCACCATCTAAATGCTTAGACATTTGAGCCTCTGGAAACGCTTCGATTGTAGCATCAATGTTTTTATTTTTGGCCTCTTGTCTCATTTTTGAAACTAACATACTTGTCGACATACCTGCATTACAAAATAGTAAAATCTTAATCATATTCATTCCTCCTCCTTTATTTACAGCTTTATGGCTTTTTTAACTCAATCATCTCCCTATATATTTGTATTAATTACAACCTTTATTTATTATAGAATTAACAACTTTTCTTAACTCTATAATTTCTAAAATCATATTCTTTTCTGATATTGTTGTCATAAGATGATCTTGTGAGTGTACAAATAAAATTGAAACCTTTAACGGGTTACCCGAAGCTTCTTCTTGTAACATTTGTGTCTGAATCTCATGTGCTTTGCCTATAGCTTCATTTGCCTTTTCAATTAATGGGCCTATTTCATCATATTTTTCTTTTTTTGCATACTCAAGTGCTTCATAAAGATAACTTCTAGCATCACCGGAATGTATAATTATGTTCATTACTATTTGTTCAATATCCATTTTCACCCTCCTTTACTAAATATTTTGCTTTCATTAATATTATTAGCAATTACCGTGCCAAATCACTGTCATTGTTTGTACAACTATATATTATCCTATTCTTTTTAAGTGTTTAAAATTATAAAGTAGTGTTTCTTATTATATATTTAGTGTTTAAACACATTTATTCAAATATATGGTAGAATTATTGTTTTTTATAGTATATAATATTTTTATAGTATGTAGGTAACTATCAGGAGGTTAAAATGAACAGAAAAGATCTGATATATAACAAATTAATGAATTTATCAGACATGAATGGTATTGATGCCCAAAGTTTAGCTTCTATTTTAAATATAAGTCGATCCAATGTTAGTCATGAGCTTAACACTCTTTGTAAAGAAGGTAAGGTTTATAAGACCTCTGGAAGACCTGTTTTGTTTTGCATCTCAAACACTACAAACACTACAGTAATCAAAACAAAATTGGATGAGCTTTTGAAAAACAATATTAGTTTGAGACAAGCAGTAGAACAATTAAAAGCAGCTGTATTATACCCACCGAAAGGTATGAACTGTTTAATACTTGGCAGCACTGGTGTTGGTAAATCTATGTTTGCATCGCTCATGTATGAATATGCCCTTGAAATGAACATTAAGTCAAAGGATTCTCCTTTCATAACCTTTAACTGTGCAGATTATACTAATAATCCCCAACTTCTAACCTCCCAACTTTTTGGTGTTAAGAAAGGGACTTATACTGGTGCAGATTCTGATAAAATAGGCATAATTGAAAAAGCAAACGGTGGCATTTTGTTTTTGGATGAAGTTCATAGACTCCCCCCTGAAGGGCAAGAAGCACTTTTCGTGTTCCTTGATACAGGATTTTTTAGGCGAATGGGCGATGATGAACCACGAAAATCTGATGTTCTTATAATCTCTGCAACTACAGAGGATCCAAATTCAGCATTATTGAAAACCTTTACTCGTAGAATTCCAATGTGTATCACTCTCCCATCCCTTAGTGAACGAACACTAGAAGAAAGATTATATTTGATAAAAAGTTTTTTTAAACATGAGAGTGAAAAATTAAACCGAGTTATTCATGTGTCATTAAATACAATGAGAGCTTTTTTATCATATGATTGTCCAAATAACATTGGTCAGCTTAAAAGTGACATACAACTTGTCTGTGCAAAAGCATATTCTGAATTTTTAACAAAAATAAAAACGGATGTAAGAATAAACAGTCATGGTTTACCATTATATATTAAGGAAGGATTATATAAAGAAAAAGAGCATAGAATATTGTGGAACAGACTAGTAAGTGAAGAAATAGAATATTTCAAATTTAGTAATAATGAAGAAAGTGATAAGCAGCCCTATGATAGAAGCAATGACAGTATTTATGATCTTATAGAACAGAAATTGGAAAAATTAAAGTATAAAGGTATTTCTGATATTGATATAGAAAACATTCTAGAAAAAGATATAACTAAATACTTTGAAAAATATATAATTGGTGTATCAGAAGAAATAAACAGAAAGAATTTATTAAATATATTGGGTGAAGACATACTAGATTTCGTAGATAAAGTTGTTTATGAAATAGTCACTTCATTAAAGCGAAATTTGAACAATAATATTTATACTGCTCTAGCTCTTCATATAAATACATTAATTACTAGAATATATAACAATAAAAACATCATTAATCCGCAGCTTAACAAAATAAAAAATCTTTACCCTGATGAATACAGTATAGCCCTGAAAGCTAAATATCAAATTCAAGAATATATGCACCATAAAATTCCTGATGATGAAGCTGGTTATTTAACACTTTTTTTAGTAGACGATGATAAATATTCTCAAAAAGGAATAGATAAAGTTAATATTATACTTATTGCTCACGGAAAATCCACAGCAACTTCCATGGCTAATGTTGCCAATGAATTACTTGGAGAAAACTTTGCTATCGGAATTAATTCTCCCATTGAAGTTAAACCTTCAGTAGTCCTGGAACAATTGCGGAATATAGTAAAAGCAAATTTTACTACAAGCGGTTATATTTTTCTCGTTGACATGGGTTCATTAACTACTTTTGGTGAAATAATTGAAAATGAATTTAAGGTACCTGTAAAAGTTTTTCCATTAGTATCTACCTTACACGTAATAGAAGCTACAAGGAAAGCTTTACTTGGACTTTCAATTGATAAAATATATAATGATATAGAATTAATAAATTCTTATGTATATTTAACCCCCAATATGCAAGAAACCATTGCAAATAAGCATAAAACAGTAATAGTTACTGCTTGTCTTACTGGTGAAGGTGGCTCTTTAGCGTTAAAAAGCTTTCTAAGTAGCAATCTTAAATACGATAAAGACTTATTTGAAGTTGTGCCATTAAATTGTTTAGACAAAAAGTATTTTAAAGAGCAACTACTGAAAATACAAAAAGAAAAGGAAATATTATTTATTATTTCTTCTTTCCCTATAGATATAAAGATAAAACAATATAATATGTATGACGTGCTTAGTATGAAGGTAATGAATAAATTACAAGAGTCTGTTGATACAAAATCTGTTGTACTTAAAATGTCTTCTATCATCAAAGAAAACATTGACAATATAGACGGTAATGAATTATATGAGGATATAACTCAATTTATAAACCTCACTGAATATAAGTTAAACGTTAAATTAGAAGATGACACTCTTATTGGTGTAACCCTTCATCTAGCATTTGCAATCAGTAGATTAAAAAAAGGAAGTATATCAATTGAGTATCCAGACAAGACTGAATTTATAAAGAAAAATATTACTATATATAATATTGTAAAGGAAAACTTAATATTTATATACAATAAGTATTTTATTAATGTATCCGATAATGAAATATGTTATATCATGAATTTTTTCTCTAAACACGATTTTTAAAATTTATTTTGATTTGGAGGGCCGAATATGAAAACTGCTACAATAGAAAGAAATTTTAGAAAAATAAAAAATCAATTAAACCAAACTGTGGAAGTAGTTAAACACACAAAGCCTGGTGCTCTTTGGGAACATGAGGCTGCCATAAGAAAAAAACTGAAACAATTAAAGGAATTAGAAAATGAAAACCTAAGAGATTTTCAGCTTGTTTATGAAGATTATATATCTCTTCTTAATGATATTTCAAAAGTATTGCTTAAAAATTATAACCTTCAAAATAGTACTAATTTTATCTTTCAGGATATAGTTGAACATAATTACAATAGCTATTTAAAATCTGGAATTATAAGTGTTTTAATCACAGAACATATTCCAGACATTATATCAAATGAATTTGATAGGGTTTTCCCTTCAAATCCAAAGGATGAGTATAAGGCTGCAAGAAGCTTAAAGAGAAAATTTATTCTTCATCTTGGTGAAACTAATACTGGAAAAACTTATAATGCTATGGAAAAACTCAAGGCATCCTCAAAGGGAATCTATCTTTCTCCTCTTAGAATATTGGCTCTAGAGAATTATGAAAAACTAAATAACGAAGGTGTTAAATGTAGCCTACTTACTGGTGAAGAGGAAATTATTGTAGAAGGTGCCAATCACATATCCTGTACTATAGAAAAATTAAATATAAATGAATATCATGATGCAGCGGTTATAGATGAAATCCAAATGATTGATGACGATCAAAGAGGTGCCGCTTGGACAAAAGCTATTTTAGGTATAAAATGTAATGAAATTCATGTTTGCGGCTCCATTAATTCTACCAAAATTCTTAAAGAAATACTTAATGATTGTAACGATGAATATGAAATTAAAGAGTACAAACGTAATATTCCTCTTAAAATGGACTATAAAACCTTCGCATATAGTAGTGCTTCTGAAGGTGATGCTTTAGTTACCTTTTCTAAAAAAAATGTACTACGTTTAGCTTCTTACTATTCAGAGCTTGGCATAAAAGCTAGTATAATTTATGGTGATTTGCCTCCAGAAGTTAGGAAAAAGCAATATGAGCAATTCATAAATGGAGAAAATAAAATATTGATTTCTACTGATGCTATAGGCATGGGAGTTAATCTACCTATAAAAAGAATAATATTTATGGATATAAAAAAATTTGACGGAAATGAAATTAGATATTTAAATTCTAGTGAGGTAAAACAGATAGCCGGAAGAGCTGGTAGAAAAGGTATATATGATGTTGGCTATGTAGCTACCTTTAACAACGTACAGGATTTTATAAGTGAAAAGCTAAAAATTAATGATAGAGAAATAGATCAGGCGGTTGTTGGACCCAGTGATGAAATTTTAAGAGTTAAAGAATTATCTCTTAGAGAAAAACTTGCCCTATGGAGTACTAAACCTGAAAAAGTCCCTTTTTATAGAAAAATGGACATAACCGAATATCTAATGGTGCTTGACAGCATTAGAGACTATAAATTAGATGAGAGAATTCAATGGAAGCTATTAAGCGTTCCATTTGATATATCCAATAAAGATTTACTAGATACATTCCTTAATTATATTGATGAATTATTTGTAACTAAAAGGTCTTACTTATCTAAGCCTAAATGTTTCTTAAAAAGTTTATACGAGCTTGAAACCTACTATCAAAAAATTAATTTATATTACTCCTTTTCTAGATGCTTTGGCTTAGAATTTGATAATAGTTTTGTTACTGAAGAGAGACTTAATGTAAGTGAAAGTATAAACAATATATTAAGGAGCATATAATTTGAATTATATGCTCCTTCCCTAAGCATGTTTAAAAAATGAGACCTCTGTTTCATTTTCTAATATTTTAATTTGATTTAAGTAATTTAATATATTAATATAATTGCTGGCTTTTTGTTGAATGTTTAATATAAGTTTTTCAAATTGTTTGTTTTCATTCTTTGATTTTTCAATAAGATTTGTTAAATTTGATGATATTTCGTTAATGCCTGTTATATTGTGATCTTGTGATGCTCTTACTACTTCCACATGTTTTCTTACTTGTGATTCTGCAGAAGTTATATTATCTAACACAACTTCAGTATTTTTAATAATGTCCATTGTTTTAGAAACTACTTCATTACCTTCAACCGATTTTGAATTTAATATATTTATAGTTGAAGTCATTCCCTTTAAGGATTCCATTATATCTTTAGTATTCTTTTGTGTATCCATGGATAATTTTTTTATTTCATTAGCTACTACTGCAAATCCCTTTCCTGCCTCTCCAACTCTTGCTGCTTCAATTGCTGCATTTAAAGCTAATAAATTGGTTTGACTTGCAATACCTGTTATTATTCCAGCAAAACTTTCTATTGTATTATATTGATTTTCTACTTCTGTAAAAAGTTCAATTAACTCTCTAAATACCCTTGAAACGTCATTCATTTGTTTTTCTAAGTTAATGAAATCTTCTTTTCCTTTTTCTATTTCCATTAAAGACTTATTTAAACTATCAAATACATTGTCCACTTGTTCATTAGTCTCCATACTATTTTCAGATGCTGTTCTTAAAAACTCATTTACATGCTCAGTTTCCCCTGTAGTATATTCCACACCATCAAGTAATTGACTAAGTCCATAAGTCATACTTCCCTCTTCTTTTAATATATTTTTTATATTAATATCAATTTGAGCATCTAATTCAATAATTTCCTTTATATACGAAGAGCTGTTTTCCTGTTTAATTATTTCTTCATTATTAGTTTCTTCATTGTTTTTTGATTTTTTCTTATTTCTGAACATCTTCTATCCACTCCATCCTTAAATATTAATTAGAAGTTACTCCATTAGCAACATAACCATAGTCTGATTAGCATGCACTTTGTAAAATTGCTCACCATAACAAATAAATCCAGTAGTATTGCTGCACAAATTAAGTATTTCATTATCAATTTTGCTCCAAATATTTTCTTGTTGAAATTTTAAACTTCTTAAAACGCAGTTTATTGCAAGAATAAAATTGGGTTTGAATGGAAAATTACTTATTGTATCTTTTACTTTTTCTACTGGATCAATTGGCTGTAAAACTTCTACAAAAGTGTTGGAAAGAAGTTGAGAATAGAATGTTATTGACTTGTCCTCATTTACTTTCATTGGAGAAGCTATATATATATCATTATTATAAATTTTACCTAATGGATTGTTAAAAAAATAATTTTGAAGTTCAGTTTCTCTAATACCTAAAATTCTAGCATATTCAGTGGTTGCTGGTTTGTTATTAAATGTTTTTACTACTCTATCTATTGTATCTGCTTCCGTTATTAATAGTCTTTTTCCTGATGGTTCATATATATTTTCTTTAACTATATGGGTTTTATTTTTCGTATTGAAAAATAATGCCACACTGTGGACCCTTTTGTTGCCAATATATACATATGTCTCTTTAAATTTTAAATCATCACCAGCACTACCACCTATGATTTTAAAATCATCCCTTACAAAATATAGAGTAGTTATTATAGATTCCTCACTACCTGTAAGTCCATCACATAATAATAATATGAAAGCATTTTTATTATTTTCTATTTCATGATACTCTTTCTTTAATTTTTCTATACTCTTTATAGGCGGATATGTTATTTCAACGGCTTTTGCGTCATTAAACTCATATTCTATTCCAGTTACTATTCCGCTTTTATACCCATTTGAAGTGTATTCGCCTGCTGTCGAACATAATACAACATTTTCAGATGCTTCTTTTGATAATTCTATAACTTTATCATCACTGGAAAATAGAATAAACCCTTTATTTTCTTTAGTTTTTATATACATTATAGCTTCATTAACTGTCGAAAAGCTTATTGATTTCATACCTAAACCTCCATAAACTCTCAATATTTCACAAAATTCCAATGTAATTTATTGATTCTTTTGGTTTAATTGTACTAAATACATTGTATTATGTCAATATTAATCCATTATTGCTACATTTTCTATATTTAGGTATTTAACATATAGCAGTTTTCTACGCAATAGTACACGAAATTAGCCGCTAGATGGACTTATATTTTTTTGAAGATGCCTTATATAAAAAAGCAATCAACATTACTGCTGACTGCTTTTAATAGGATATTTTATTATAAAACTTACGCCCTTTTCTCTATTTACTGCCTTTATTGCTCCACCATAAAAATCTATTATTTTCTTTGATATGGCAAGCCCCAATCCAAAATTTCCTGTTTTATCCTTATATAAATTATCAAATATACGTTTTATGTTTTTATTTTCTATTTTATTTCCATCATTGTAAATTTCCAAAACTGCAAAATTATTCTCTTCCTTAAGTGTTAATATTATTTTTTCCTTTGCGTATCTAAGAGCATTATCTAGTATATTTTCTATGGAGACTTTTATTTTTTCCACATTACCAAAAATAATAATATTACTACATTTAAATTCTAGTTTAATGTGAAAATTAAAAACTTCAAATCTATCTACCATTTTGCTTAGAACATTCTTTAAGTCTATACTCTCATTCTCAATATTATTTTCTAATACATAGTCAAGTGTATTTAAATATAACATCTGTTTAATCTTTTTATCAAGGCTAATTGCTTCATCCTTTATTATTTCAGCGGTTTTTTCAACAGAATCTATATATACTCCATCAATAATAGCCTGAGCATGGCTCATTATTACCATAACAGGAGTTTTTAAATCATGAGATATACTTTGAAGAAACATCTTTTCATTTTCTTCCGCATGTTTTAACTCCTTCTGCATGATATTCATAGAGTTTGCAAGACTTCCAATCTCGTCATCACTGTTAACTTTTATTGGCTCATTCCAGTCTTTATTAGAAATTCTTTTTGTATAATTTTCTAATTCTTTAAGTGGTCTTGAAATATATCCTGCTACAATTTTTGCTGTAAAAAAACCTATAATAATAAATACAATTCCTATTACAAGAACCTGATATAATATTGTATTATCATCAAAATATGGCATGTAGCTAATAAGGTACTCTTTCCCATTTCCATCACTTTTTATTGGACTTATTATAAAAAGAAATTCCATATTGTTGTAATACTCTTTAAATTGCTTTTCAGAGTCTGCTGCTTCTCTAACAAATCCAACCATCCATTTTTGCTCACTACCACTTGGTGGTGTTGGTCCACCATCAGGTGCTCTATTTACATCTCTAATTTCATATTTGCCATCTTGAATTTTAACTGTAAAGCTTTGACTTCCCATTAAGTTTCTTAATTTATCAAATCTTAAAGACTCCGTAAAGTTATTGTTTTTCATCAATATATCATGAGAAGTCTTTAAATCCTGTGTTTTTGCACTTTCATCAAAGGCTCTAAATGCAAATAAATACAAAAATGAAATACTGCATATTATTATAAGAATCATAATTGTAAAGGTTATCCATATTCTCATGGTCAGTGATTTTATTTTAAATGCTCTCATCATGACCTAAACACCAATTTATATCCATATCCATATACGGTTTCAATAATTAATTGATTAACCTTTTTTCTAAGTCTTCTTATTGTATCATCCACCACTCTATCCGAACCAAAATAATCACTTCCCCAAACATTTATTAAAATTTGTTCCCTAGATATTAAGTTGTTTTTATTTTCAATAAGATAACTTAATAATTCAAATTCTTTATTTGTAAGTTGAAGTTCCTCTCCTTTAAAAAATACCAATCTCTGCTTCTTACTAATTATGTATTCTCCAATGTTTATATCCGCATCATCACCTTCATTCTCACTGCCATATAGTCTCTCCATAAGCTTGTTAGTTCGTATTACCAGTTCTCTTGGTAAAAATGGTTTAGATAAATAGTCATCACTTCCAAGTTCTAATCCAACTACTCTATCCAACTCCTCATTTCTAGCAGACATAAATATAACTGGGGTATTTTTATTATTTTGTTTTATACATTTAATTAATTCATATCCATCTATACCAGGCAACATTATATCTAATATCCATAAATCAGGCATATCCTTTATTCTGTTCTTAGCAGCGTTACCATCAGAAAAAGTGGTTACACTATACCCTTCTATTGTAAGATATTTTTCAAGCAAAATATTTAAACTCTGCTCATCTTCAACTAAGTATACTTTTTTAGTCAAAATTATCACCTCAACTTACTTTTACTAACTTATATTTTATCACAATTTTTTTAAAATATCATGAACTTAAGAATTGGTCTATTGGTTATTCTGCATTTTCACTTGATAATAATTTATTGTCTTTTTTGATAATATCTTAGAGGAATTGTGCGTATTTTGTAGAATAGTATACATAGAAATATAAACCTATATTTAGGTTAGGAGAATTTTAATGAATAAAAACAAACTAATGATATTTTCAATTTTTACCTTATTAATAATTTTTACTTTTAATGAATATGCATATGGATATAGCTCTAATTCTAATGAAATAAATACATCATTAACTTCAAATAATTATGGTGCATCGTTTGTACCCACTGAATTACGGGTAAATTTATTAGAACAACCTTTGGGAATCCAAAACACAGATCCATCATTTTCTTGGGTGGATAATGCTCCGGATCAAAATGAAAGTCAGACGGCATATCAACTTCTTATTTCAACTTCACTTGACAAATTGAATCAAAACATTGGTGATACAATTGACACTGGAGAAGTTTTTTCTGCAGAATCTTCCTACGTAAAAATAAGCAATCTTTTGCTATCAAAAGATAGTTTGTATTACTGGAAGGTTAGAATATGGAATAAATCCAATGTTGTTGGATTATATTCTGACCCACAGGCAATCACCACCGCTACAGATTGGTCCGGAGGTACCAATCCCATATGGGTAAATACCAACGGAACGTCACAAACCGGCGATTTTGCTTTTTTTAGAAATGAGTTTCAAATTACAGATAAAAGTAAGATTGAAAAGGCAATCGTAAGTGTTACTGCATCATCTCCAGAACCAAGCCGCCAATATGTCTATAATCTATTTCTTAATGGAAATTCAATAGGTATGGGCCCAGCACGCTCAAAAGATGTTGAAACTGAGCAACAGTACAATACATATGATGTAACTAATTATTTGCAGAATGGCATGAATGCTGTTGGTGCACTTGCTTATACAACATTAGGAAAACAATTTCTTCTTCAAATGAAATTGTTTTATACTGATGGTACATCAAAGATTCTGTTGAATTCAGGACGAGATATAAATTCATGGAAAGCACTTGATGGTACTAGCATTTTTGGAGAAAATAACTCTTTGGGAACAATCTATTATACTCAAGCAGCTGAAAATATTGATGCAAATTTGTTCCCATACGGTTGGGACAAGCCTGGATTTGATGATTCAAATTGGTCAACACCTATTGACGCAAATCCATTTACTACTACACTTGTGCCATCAACTGTTGAAAATGAGGGTAGATATACAGACAATGTTGCTACAGTGGTTAATAAAGGAAATGGAGATTATTTTATTGACTTAGGAAAAGAGATCGTTGGAGGTATTCAACTAAATCTTATAAGTCCTGTGTCTCAGCAGATTACAATTCATAGCGGAGAGCAGTTAATTGGAGACGATACAGTACAATGGCAAATGGATACAGGAAATAATTACGAGGAAAAATGGACGCTTAAACAGGGACCTCAAATTATTCAAAACTATGGAATGAAAACATTTCGCTATGTTGAAATTCTAAATTGTCCTGTGGCTATTACAACGCAAAATATTCAAGCTATTGCCATTCGACAAGCATTTGATGACAGTGAGTCTTCATTCAATTCATCCAATAACGCATTGAATCAGATTTATAATTTTGTTAAATATACTGTTAAAGCAACAAGTCAAAATCTGTATGTAGATTCTCAGTCACGTGAACGT
>Ga0255360_1000180_pt1 | contig 17550 bp, 15 predicted proteins | sample GFST50metaG_FD_186004 | JGI IMG/M metagenome (GOLD analysis project Ga0255360, IMG submission 186004) | Peat soil microbial communities from Stordalen Mire, Sweden - G.F.S.T50 | ecosystem: Environmental > Terrestrial > Soil > Wetlands > Peat | place: Sweden: Norrbotten County, Stordalen Mire... | reverse complement strand
GGAGTTTTTAACTTATCAATAAAATGACTATTTAAAATGCATTTAACTACTAGCTAATTATTAAAGTTATAGCTATAATTTGACTTAGAAATGCAGTTTTCAAAAGCTAAATTTTGACGTCCTACAAACAAGCTCCCCTAATTCCTCTTTAATCTGAGCTTTTTGATTTAGTGCATAATATTTAATGTAAGGATTTTTATAGTTTTTTCCAATGTTTATGTTTTTTTCAGTTATCTCATTTATTTCTTCATAATCATCAGATATAGGTAAAAAGGTGGCAATGATTAAATATAAAATTGCCTTGGAAACATTACTAATATCAAGCTTATCTATTTCTTCAAAGATTGATATATCAAACATTGATATATCAAAGTCCTCATAATTGCCTTCTGCTAAAGTCATTAAGCATTTAAAATACTTTTTCATATCTTCATATTCTTTTCTAAGGCAAGCTGCCTCAAAAACCTCTTTACAAGGTTCTAGTTCTCCATTGCAAAAATGATGAAAAAACTTCTGAAGTGTTAAGCTTCGATTTTCTAATATAAACTCCATTGGAATTTTATTTAAGAAGGCCCAACCTTTTTGATTTTGACCAAACCCCTCGATTATTTTCATTGCTCTTCCATACTGTTCCACGGCTAAAAAGTGATTTAAGCTTTCCTCTAAATCACATAATTCTTCAAAAATTTCTCCTGCCATGAGGTGAACATTTTTAATTGTTTCTTTATTATTTTTCATAAATTCTAGGTTTAAAAATTCAGAAAAAATATTATGATATCTATAAATGCCATTGTCTTCATCTATACTAATTAAAAATAGATTTTTTTCTAAAAGTCCGTCTATGATTTCTTTTGAATTAGAAATATTTAAAAGCTTATTGCAAATATTCTCATTAAAATAGCTTAATACAGAGGTTTTAATTAAAAAATCCCTCTCATTTTCTAGAAGGTCGTCCAAAATTTCTTTTGATAAGTAATCCACCATATACTTATTAACTACATTAACTCTACTTATATTTTTCTTATTTCCAGCCAAAGTAATTAGTTGAAGACCTCCAACCCAACCTTCAGAAACCTTATTTATTTCATTTATAAATTCATCCTCAAAATTTGCTTTAAGAGTGTTTTTTATAAAAGCTATACCCTCCTGTTTAGAAAATTTCATTTCCTCTTCATTAATTTCAAGTAGTCTATCTGCCATAGCTAAATCACCAAAATATATTAGTGATTCCTCTCTAGATAATAAAACAAAGTGTACGTTATCACCAGAATATTTTATAAAGTATTCAATAGTTTCAAGTAAATATGCATCAGTAATATTATGAAAATCATCAAAAATTATAATTATCTCTTCTTCAGTTTTAGTAAGATTTATGAGCATTGTTACTAATTTTTCAACATCATCTTTGCTTAGCATGATTTTAGAAACTGCAAATATTTCCTCACTGTTTTCAAGACTATCTTTAATAGCTTCTAAAACATAATACCAAAAGGAAAATAAATCATCATTACCTTTATCTAAGCTAACCCATTTAACATTTTGAAAAGCTTTTTCTTTTATAAAGGAAGTTACTAGTGTTGTTTTTCCACTAGCAGCTCTTCCTTTAATCAAAATAGCCTTGTAATCTAAAACATTTTCAAGCTTTGAAATAAGCTTTTCTCTCTTTATATAATTTCTCCTTGGTGCAGGCATTTTTAATTTTGTAGATATGAACTTTATATCTTTTTCCATTTCATCACCTTACAGGATTAATATTAGGTATCTAAATAAATAAGATGCCTTATATTAATTGTATACTAATTTAGCCTTCAATATCAATATTTGCCGTCACTATATCTTCTATTACAAATTACTGCCCCAACAATAAACAATATAATTGAAAGTGCAAAAATATATACAAGTTGCCCACTATAATTAGATATTGCACTTTTATTTTCAATTCCTTGAACTAGATTTAGGTAGTTCTTTTGTGGCATAATAGCTGTAACTTTGTCTATAATATTATTTTTATTTGTAAAGGAATAAAAGCAACCTGCCAGCATTGAAGTTAATGTGATTATAAGAGTTGCCATCATTGAGCTATCATCAGTATTTTCTATAATTGCACTCATAAAAAATCCAAAGGCTGTTGCAATAAAGGTTAGAATTGCTAGTAAATATGAATACTGAAAATAGTTAAAACCTATATCAACCTTTAAAAGTTCTTTTTCCACAACTAAAACAATAAAAGTAGGTAAGTAGATTATGAAAAAATTAAAAATATATTGTGCTACCAAATAGCTTTTTATTGATATGGGTGAAATTAAAACTCTCTTAAAAGCTCCATTAATTTTATCTTCAGAAAAATACCTCATAAATAGCGTGCCTTCCATAAGAATAAACATGGTTAAATACCCCAAAATATTTGTTCCTGCTTTTCTCGTTCCACCAGGTGTGTAACGTATAGAACTTTTACCTTGTAGTGCTCCTTCAATAAACTTTTTAAAATCATCACCTTTGTAAGTAACAACATCAAAGTTGCCATTTCCTTTATCCGTTACTATTGCATCATACTTTCCCATTACTAAAGTTGATTTTGCTGGTGCTTCTTTCATAACATTAACATTTATATATTTTGATGTGGTGTCAAATTTATTTGAGTTTGTAACTAATGCAATATTTCCTTTCATTTGAAACTTTGAAGTAAAATATACCGCTAAAAGTATAGGTACAATAGTTATTATTAATGCAGTTATTAAATAACTTTTTTCGTTTTTTAATCTTAATATATTATTTTTAATTACTTTAAACATTACACATAATCCTCCACTTTAAAAGTTAATTTACACCCAATTATAAATATTATTGTTAATGCAATTAATATAATTACTGTAGGACCAAAATAGCTTAAATCCTTATCATAAATAATTTTAAATATTCCTTCATCTACCCATTTTGCTGGTGAAATATATGATAATTTTTCTACAGTTTTTCCAAGACTATCAATTGGGAAAAATACACCACCCAGTATTGCAAAAATATTTATAAAAGGACTTATCGTTTTATTAGCTAATTGTTCACTTTTAAATATGCAGCAAAAAAGAATTCCTATTGTAGCAGACAAAAGATTCAAAAGTTCTAATAATATAATTACATACACTATATTTTCCCCGCCATAATTTACATTGAAGCAAAGCCTTAAAATTGCCATTGAAACTAAAACACAAACTGATGAAAACACAAAGGTTGCTGCTATTTTTGACATATAGATGCTGGATGGATTTATTGGTGAGTACATTATTCTTAAATTACTGGACTTCACCCTTTCTTCCATAAAACTATTTGCCGCTGTACAAGCTACAAACAAAACGGTAAATATTATAAGACTTACACCGTAATAGTCATAGGAAGTAACCCCTCCTCCCTTATAATTTCCACTAGTTAAATACCCTAAAATTGATACCATAAAGAAAGGGAATAGGGTATTATAAATTACTAGCACTGGACTGAGTATTAAATTTTTCAAATCTCTTTTAAACACTGTAATAAAGCTCATACTATGTCCTCCTAATCTCTTAAAGTTCTTCCGGTTAAATTTAAAAATACTGTTTCAAGGCTAGCTACTGCACTAGTGATGTTATTTATTTTTACGTTTCTATTCATTAACAGAGCTATTAATTTATCTAAATTTTCCACTCCCTTTAAAGTTGTTATTTCCACGTTACTCTCACTTACCTCTACTTTTTTTACGCCTTCCACTTTGAAGAATTCATCTTTATTTAAAGCTCCTAAATTCTCTACCTCAACGTTATAAATTTTTTCGTCCTCCAGTTTGGCTTTCAGTTCTTCCTTTGTTCCTACTGCTATCATTTCACCGTGATCTATTATTATTATTCTAGTGGATATTTCTTCAACCTCTTCCATGTAGTGAGTAGTATAGATTATTGTAGCTCCATTTTGTTGTAATTTTTTTATTGAAGCTAAAATATGATTTCTAGATTGTGGGTCTATTCCTACTGTTGGTTCATCCATAATAATAATTTTTGGGTTATGAGCTATGGCACAAGCTATATTAAGCCTTCTTTTCATTCCACCTGAGAAAGTAGAAGGTTTATCTTTCTTTTTATCAAGAAGACCAACAAATTCAAGCGCCTTTTCCGTACATTTATTTAATTCCTCTCTTCGAAGACCGTAAAGTGATGCAAAAAATTTTACATTTTCATCTGCTGAGATGTTTTCATATATAGCTAGGTCTTGAGGCACTATGCCTAAATTTCTTTTAAAGTTTTTAATGTTTTTATTTACCATGTCTCCCTCAAATAAAATTTCACCATTATCACACCTTAGTGCTGCACATAAAATATTTATTGTTGTGCTTTTTCCTGCACCGTTTGGTCCTAAAAAACAGAGAATCTCTCCTTCTTCTATATCAAAAGATATACCTTTTAATGCCTTATTACCTTTAAAGCTTTTCTCCAAATTTTTAACCTGTAATATTTTTTTCATTTCAATCAACTCCTCAATTACTATTTTAGTTTTTATACCATAAAAAAAAATCAACCCTTCGGTTGATTTTTGGGGTTGATTATTCAATCTACTTGAAAATTTATGACGCATTTATACATAAACCAAAAAAATTTCCTTACCCTGCACAACTATCTTTTCTTCTTTAAATTCTTTGTTTTTATTAAAGTTAAATATAATTATCCATTTTACTATAGGTGTTCTCTAGTTTTGACACCATGTAATTATAAATTCTTTCTCTAAATATTCTATTAGCTATATCAACTTTGCCATCATTATTTTTAAAATATCCAAAGGTTATCCCTAAATCAATAAGTGGATTGTCTGCATTAAAGCTTTTTTCAATGCCCCTTACAATTATGTCTTCTATATAATTATAAAGTTCCTTATTATTTTCTAAGTTTTTAATCATAGAATCAAACAGCGTATTCTTTTCTTCTAAAATCATTTTCACCGCTTTTTGAACATCTTCTATGGTCCAAGGCTCCTTATGATTTTCATAAATTGTTTCATCTATAATTTGACATAGCTTACTAACTAAAAAAGGATAACCTCCCGTGAAAAAATATAACTCCTCACTAAGTGCCTTTATATCCAATGAAAGGTTATTCTCTTCTGAGTATTCCTTTAGCATTGTGCTAATTTCCAAAGCTGAAAAACTCATATCAACTTTAAAATCCACTGCTATATTCCATGGTGAATTATACTTAGCTTCCTCTTCATTTCGAAGCTTTAGTTTCAAGCTTTTCACATCATAAACACCTGCTAAAATAACTGATTTAAAGGTATAATCCTTACCTACTTCTCTTTGTAAATACTTATTTCGAAGCATTCCAATAAAACTTAAAAACAACTGATTATTTGAACTTTTATCTACTTCATCTATTAATAAAATCATATCTTTTGGGGAATCTTCTGTAAACTTTGTTATTACTTCCGATACTTCCTCAAAATCATTAGCCTCTTCACTTAACTTTAAAAGTCTTTCACTTTCTTTATTATCATTAAATTTTAATGTTCTAATCATTAGCTTTAAGAACATATTACAGAAATCTTTCTCATTTTCAAAAACCCTGTCTCCTACCCCTTCAAAGCTAATATCTATTACTAAATATTTTTCATTTAAACAATTTGCTATTTTATTTAAAGTTGTGGTTTTTCCATACTGCCTAGGTCTATTTATTGTAAAATAAAATTCATTGTCTATTAGTTCTATTATTTTTTCAAGCTTACTCTTTATATCAACCATATAATGTTTTCTTGGAACACATACTCCAGTACTGTTAAATCTTTTTTTCATGAATACTTACCTCACCACCATAAGGCAACCTTTTCTTAATCCATTCATCTACAAATTCAGAAGAATCCTCAACAGATTTTGTAGATGTATCTAATAACATAATATTAGGTTCTGTCTTATCCGCATTATCTTTTAACCATTGATTAAATGAAATAGAACCTTGTATCCAATTTTCGTCATTCACATTTCTTCCTTGTCTTAATCTTTTTTCGAGTAAATCAGAGTCGCATACACAAGCTAAATAATGTATTTCTGAAAAATATCTACGTTCTACACAGTTTTCAAATTGCTCTGGAACAGAACAGCCACATAAAACAACTGGCTTTCCTGCCTGAGATATATTCTTACATACACGAAGCCAAGTTTCTCTATAAGTTCGGTAGTCATCTTCAAAAGTGTTAAAAAAGTCAAACCATAAAATGTCAGATTCTATAACTATATAATCTGTTTCCTTTTTATATAATTCAACAGATATCGTTGATTTACCAACACCACTTGCCCCTGTAATAATAAATAAGGGCAACTGTTTTAAGGGTTGTTTTTTATTACAATTTGGACATATCATATTTTTCCCATCCTCTGATATTATTTTATCGGCGTGATATTGTCCACAATTTCTACAATAATTAAGCATTTTGGATACCTCTCCTTCTTAGTATTTCAAATTTTCTTTTTCCAATTTGTTGCTTTTCCAAACGAATAAATTTGTCATTTCTAACTTTCTGTTTTTTATTCATACAGATTCCAATAACGGTATCTGTATGGCATGTTTTATAAAGTGTATCTAACAATACATCAATAGCATTTTCTTCGCTTCCTCTCCATAACACCATATCACCATAGGGCACATCAATAATAATAATGTCTGGTTTTGTCGTAAGATTAATTTCTTTCAAAGCGTCAGCCTCAAAAGCCTCAAATTCAATATTATTTCTAATCATATTCTTTAGCATAATTGCACCTTGTTTTGCTTCTATATGTGATTGTTTTTGATACCTAACTATCATTTGCTCAATCTCTGATATGCGTTTATTTATTCCGTCAAAATTTAGTAATGAAAAGTTCTTTTTGGCAATATCAAGTGATTCATAATTAATATCGCTTCCAATAATTTTTTCTATAGTATCTTGATTTAGAAATCCGAGAACTGTAAGTAAGTATCCACCACCACAACAACAATCATATAAATAAATATTTTTCTTTTTAGGTGAATATTGTAAACACCTACCATATATCTCTTGTGCTAATCGCACTGGAAAGTTAGTTATACCACTTTCGTGATACAACACCCTCCCACTTGAAAAATTTTCATAATTATAATTTTTACCATATTTATATTCCATAAATTGAACCTCATAATATATACTAATATAACTGATTATATCATCCATTTGAATATTATCCATATAAATAAATAAATACAGACTCTCTTTCTTTAAAGTTAACAAATAATGTATTATAGCATTTCCATTTGTTTAACGTGTCCAAGTACCATAATATTTATATGCCTAAAAGTTCTGCTTGTCTTTTAACTCTTTCCTTAACCTGTTTTAAAAACACCTCTGGTCCTAAAACTTTAATAACTGGTCCAAAGGACAGTATTTGAATTAAAAGCTCTGTTTCATCTTTTTTGTCATAATAAATATAACTTATGTATTTATCCGTTTCTTCATCATATTCCGTACGTTTTTCATAGCTTGCAAAATGAAGCATACATCGTTCTACTGCATTTCTTTCTTTTGATATTTCAATCACAACAGGTTCAGTGCATTTGTGTTTTTCTATGTATTCATCAAAGGAAATGTTACCCTTAAAACTTTCTTCAGAATAACCTACACTTTTTATACGTCTCATGTTAATTATTGCTGAGCATACTACTTTACCATATCTTATTTTAGCTGTATATATTCTGAATTTATCAGCCTTACTTGAATAATCTATTTTACATGGCAAATAATCACCTGAAATATGTCTGCCTTTCTCACTCTCAAAAGTAATTGTAATAACCGTTTTGTTTTTCAAAGCTTGCAAAACACTACGAAAATTTTCAATATATTTTGTATCCTCATAATTATCACCATCTGAAAAAGAATCGTAATAATAGAAATCTTCTATGTTAAACAAGGGGTCAACATCTTTTAAATAATTTCTTAATCGATCTACTTCATCCTTATTTAAAAATAAAGCTATCCTTCTATCAAATAACAAAGCTTTTAACCATGACTTTTGCAGCAAGGTTAACGGCAGTTTAACTTCGCCTTCTAGCTTTGATAAATACTTATTATCATGACTTTTAAGTAAATTCCATTCTCCATCAATTAATTTTGGCATAATGTAAAAAGCACTTTCAGAGAAGGCGTTACTATCAATAATCTCACATATATCTTTTTTTGTAATAGGATTATTTAATGAGAGGCTTAAGATTTTAGCTACAACCGTATAATAACAGCTATAAATTTCAGAAAATAATTCCATAACTAATTCTCTCCTCCAACATACATTTTATACATCCTTCTCATGTCATTATAAAATTTATCAACTACAAATTCGCTTGTCCCTTCTACGCTTATAATTCTACCTGTAAAACTTTTAACCCAAGGCATCATTTCGTTTGTATCAAAAACATCCTTTGAATATAAATAAGTATTTGTATCAACTTTCTTAAGCTCACCACCACGGCCCTCTCTTTTTATACGGTTTATAATATAGCTTTCGGTTTCTTCATTAATATAAATCTTTATAGAAATTTTTTCACCTCTACTATTTCCTCCAAAAGAAACCCCAAAACATTTATCCAAATTATCTTCTAATTTTTGTTTAAGATAGTCATAGACTTCACACTCTTCTAGCAAATCAACAGATTTAATATAGTCCAATCTATAATTTACAAAGCGGCATCTTTTTTCATTGTAAACAGTAATATATCTCCTTCCACTTTGACTGCTAACAAATACTTTAAGAGGTATGGCAGAATATGTGATGCTTTTAGAATATTTTTTACTTTGATTAACAAACACAATTTTTCTTTTTTCCTTCATTGCTTTCAAAAGTATAAATAATATTTTGTCCTCCAAGGTATGGACAACAAAATGATGTTTGAATTTAAAAATATCATTTTTCTTTCCTTCATTATCAAGCAAATAGCTTCCTATAACACCTAAAGGCACAGCTTCTTGATAATAACTTATGGCATCTATAATGTCATTGTAGTTTTGTGTAATATTATTTAAAAAGTCACTGGACAATTTGTAACTAAGAGCTTTTCCATTTTTATATGCTAATAAAATCCCTTCTTTAACATATTCATTTGCTTTTATTCTAACCGTCTGTGCATCAAAGCAAACATGGTATTTATCACAAATACAATTAGACAACTCATCAATTTTAAGACATTTGCCAGTGCTTAGTATATCTAATATGAAAAAGTGGAGCATTATATCGTTGGCTGTAAAACTTTTTAATTTCCATGCAGAGTAAAGTGGATTTTCGTTTATTTTTGAACTATCTAAAGAAATAAATACACGTTTGCTTCGTTTTGTAGTATCCCACTTTATATACGCACCTAAATAGCTTTCTATTCTACGTTTTTCATTGTCATAAGTACGAGAGCTTTTTTGCGAAAAGTCCCCTCTTGCTTTAAAGCCATACACAAAAAAATCACGCATATAGTCTCTAATCTTATCAAAATTTTTAATTAGCTCTGAAAACTCCGACACACTTTTCCCCCACCTTTAAAAAACTACTACTAATTATTTACTATAATAATATCTTATGCATAGTGTAACTTCAATAACTAAACTATTCTCGCAACTTTTTTTAAATGAAAATCATAGCTTTATATTGTAATATTTATACATAGCGAAGCAAACGAAAGTTGATTAATAAAATTATGAGGAGTGATTATACATGTTTGTTATTTGCAGTGAAAAAACAAAAAAACCAATAAAAATATGGTTACAAGATGAAAGTAGCATTGAGGATAGCTGCCTAGAGCAAGCATATAATTTATCTAAGCTTCCTTTCATTTATCAGTGGGTTTCCCTTATGTCAGATACGCACACAGGCATGGGAATGCCTATTGGCGGGGTAATTGCTACAGAAAATGTTATAATTCCAAATGCTGTTGGTGTTGATATTGGCTGTGGTATGGCTTTTGTAGAAACAAATATTAAAGTTTCTGATATTAAAGATATTAATACACCAAATGGCTCCCTTATAAAAGGTATTGTAGGAGACATTTTAAGAAATGTTCCTGTTGGTTTTGGTCACCATAAAAAACCTCAAACTTCCTATACCCTTGATAAAGCTAAGTTAGACCTAAGCCAATATGAAGCAGATATAGAACTTTTAGAGCAAATTGAAGCTGGATATTTTCAAATTGGAACGCTTGGTGGTGGAAACCACTTTATTGAACTTCAAGAGGATGATGAAGGTAATCTTTGTATAATGGTTCACTCAGGAAGCCGTAATTTTGGAAAGCAAGTATGTGATCATTTTAATAATATTGCAAAACAACTTAACGAGAAATGGTATTCCTCTGTTCCTGCCGAATATAAATTAGCATTTTTACCCCTTGATACAGATGAAGGTAAAAGATATCTAAATTGGATGAACCTGGCTCTTGATTTTGCTTATGAAAACAGATCAAAAATATTAGATTCTGTGAAAGTTATTTTGGAGAAATGGATAACCAAATATACTGAGCTTAATATTAGCTATACACCTGAAATAAACTGTCATCATAACTATGCCAGCATAGAAAATCATTACAATAAAAATGTATGGGTTCACAGAAAAGGTGCTGTACGCGCTAGAGAAGGTGAAACTGTAATTATTCCTGGTGCAATGGGTTCCTACAGCTATATTGCTATAGGCAAAGGTAATGCTGAAAGTTTTTGCTCTTCGTCTCATGGTGCTGGTAGACGTTACTCTAGAAAAGGTGCAATGCAAAATTTCACGACTGAACAAGTTATGCTTGACCTTAAAGAGCAAGGCGTTACGCTTGGTAAAAACAATAAAAAAGATGTTGCTGAAGAAAGTCGTTTTGCCTATAAAAATATTGATGAAGTTATGTTAAATCAATGCGATTTAGTAACGCCAATAAAAAAGCTAAAGACTATTGGTGTTGTTAAAGGATGATTATGAAATTATCACCACCAGTTTTATGGATGGTGATAATTTCTTTTTCTAATATTAACCTCCTTCCCTTTAAAAACAATAGCCAATTCTATTATATTTGTTATATTTTTTTCTATTAACTCCGCCCTATAATTCATATCATCTATTTGCTTTAACGCCTCGTCTACAGCTTCCTCTATTGTATCGTTGGAAAACCCGCTGATTTTCATAATAACAATTTTTTCGTCATTTTTTTACATTATTTTTTAAATTACAATTGAAATTATTCTAATTTACTGTTATATTCTTATATAATATCTGATTACATTGGGGTGGTTTTATATGGATAAACTAATTATTGATTCCAAAGTCAAAAAAATTTTATGGGAACTTGAAGAAATAAAATTTAATAATTTTATTTACACAATTTCATTAGCAGATAAAGCTTTTGAAATATGTAGAGATGCAGGATATGACGTTGGAATGTCAGTGGCCCTTTTAAGAAAAGGTCAGGCACTTTCTAATCTTAGTAGATATGATGAAGCTATACCTACTCTTTTCAATTCACTTAAGCTATCTCAAGAAAATAATATATGTGATTTACAAATAGCTGCCCACATATCCGTTGGTAATATACTGTCTGAACTTGAAGATTATGAAAAAAGTTTTGATTCCTATATGTTGGCACACAAGCTTGCTGCAAAAATAGATGAAAGCATAAATTATTTTGAGAACTCCTCCTTTGAAATGTACTCGGCCAAAACATGTACGGATATTGCTGTAGTTTATAAAGTACTTGGAGACCATAAAAACGCACTCAAGTATTACCGTGAAGCACAAAGACTAGATAAACTGGTTAATTATATCGCTACAATGGGTGTATCCCTTAGCAATCTTGGTGAAATGGACTATATTTCTGGAAATTATGATACAGCTGAGGAGTTAATACTAGAATCATTAAAAACTATGAAATATCATAAATTTTATGTGGTTATTTCAGATACTTATAGAATTCTAGCCTCTATTTATGAAAAAAAAGAAGATTACAAAAATGCAAACAAGTATTTTATTAAGGCAATAAATGTAGATAGTAATAATTCTCAAAAGTATTACAAAATTGATTCATTTATAGCTTACAGTAAATTCCTAATAGACAGGAAAGATCTAACTGGAGCACTTGAGAAATTACACAAAGCACTTGAGGTATGTAAATCAAATAAAATACTCTCTAAGGGTATGAACATATGCAAAATTATATCACAAATATATAAAGAACTTGGGGATACTAACAAGGCATATAATTACTATGATTTATATTTTAGTTTTGAAAATGAGTATAATAAAATTGTTGAAAAACAGCGAGCTGATACTCTAAGAATTAAAACAAAACTCCAGCAATTAGAAAGTGAAAAATTTAACATTCTTAAGAAAAATGAGAAATTTAAAGAAAGAACAGAAAAATTAGATCAAACTATTAAAAATATTTCCTTAATTAGTGATCTAGGTCAGAAAATTACTTCAACTCAAGATTTGGACAAGATATTAGAAATACTTGGCACTAGTATAAAAAATATTATGAAGTCAGATAGCTTTGCCTTAGCTCTATATGATGAGGATAGGAAAATTCTTAAATATGACTACTGCAATGAAAAAAACACACCAGTAAATATGCCGAATTTTTCCATAGAAAGTAAATCCAGTATAGCTGCGTATTGTGTTAGAAACAATGAATTTATTGTTATAAATAATATGGAAGTTGAATATTCAAAATACATTGCGGATCCCAGTTTCATTTATACCAATAAAAGTTATCACTGGATTGACTCTGCTATATATTCACCACTTGTAATAGATAATGTGATCATTGGAGTTATGACTGTACAAAGTGCTGGTACAAATGCATTCAATGAATTTAGTATAGAAATAATGAAGGCTTTGTCCTCATATGCATCAATTGCCGTAAATAATGCCCTTAAGTCCATGAACCTTACATCAGAAATTAATAAGAGAAAAAAGGCACAGTATGAACTAGAAAAGTTAAATAATAAGCTGCTTTATTTATCAGAAAATGATAGCTTAACTGGAATTGCAAATAGACGAAAATTTGATAATGTAATTAATTATGCTTGGGAAAAGGCTAAATCGTCTAAGACTAAACTTTCCTTAATTATTTTAGATGTTGATTATTTTAAAGAATTCAATGATAATTATGGTCACCTTGAGGGGGATAACTGTCTTGCTTTGATAAGCAAAGAACTTGTTATTTCACTAAGTCAAGATGATATTGTCGCAAGATTTGGAGGAGATGAATTTGTAATTCTGTTACCTAAAACCAATATTGAAGATACTATTATCTTTGGTAACAAACTTATTAAACGGATAAAAAACTTGTCAATAACCCATAATCATTCAAAAATTAGTAATATGGTAACTATCACTATGGGAGCAGCTTCAGTAATTCCAAATGATAACATAACTATAACCCAATTTATGAACTGTGCTGACGATGCCTTATATGCAGCAAAAATTAAAGGTAGAAATCAAATATTTGCAGCAGAAATGGCTACTAATTTCTGAATGCTAGACATATTGAACAAAATTTATTTTCTTCAATATGTCTAGCATTATTTATGAAATAATCTTTTAAATATTGAAGTTATTGCACTTTCCTCTGTTCCGCTATTCTTTTCTTCAATAGAAATATGCGGATTATTTTTTTCATTTTTACAACATTCAGTATTTATAAACCTAGTTTTCTCTGCAAGCTTTTCTTTGATAATAATGTTCTCCTTATCGCTTTCAAACAATTTTTTTTTTAAATATTCATTTTTTTCTTTTAGTGTTTCATTATATTTTATATAAAAGCCATTCTTTTCTTTATGATATTTCACTTGATTTTCCTTCAGTTGCATATCAATTTTCAGTTTATCTATATTCTCTTTAAGCTTTAATATTTCGTTTTCCTTCTGAATTTTTTCTAATTTAATCTTGTAAAATTTATAATATATATTCTTTAAATAATTTTTTAATTCTTCATCTTCAACTTTTTCTCCATCTTCTTTTGTTGAAGGCTTAGTTACATTATTTGCAGGTTCTATTCCTTTACTAATTATTGCAATGTCAAAGGGCGTATATTTAACCTCACTAAAAAAAATTGTAGCTTTAATTGTATTAGTAACAGTATCTATAGCCTCTATTGCTAGTCCATTAGTAGGGTTTGTTCCTATTAATAAAAGTACATTTTTGGCAGGATATACATAAATTTTTTTTAACTCTTTTAGCTTAGTTTTTATTACTCCTATGTTCTCTTCTTTAAATGTATCAATTATTTCCACTTGATTTAAACTTGTATTTATTGCATATAAAAATTGTATTCCTAGCTGAATTGAACTAATTAAAGACCCATTTTCAAAATATATTTTTAAAGCTTCCCCTGTTATTATATTTAGCTTAACAACACAACTTTTATACTTTTCTGTGATGCCACCTTTATTCCCAACATATATATATTCCTCTTTTTCTTCTAAACATATATAATATGGACTAAAACCTATATTTACGTATTTTGTAATTAAAGTTAGAGCTGTGGTATCGTATATACTAAGTTCTTTATTTAATGCATCTAGCACAAATAATCTTTTTTTTCTTTTATCAAGCCTCATGGAGCTAATAGCACTAAAACCATCTATACTTGTAGTTATTTTTCCACTTTCTAAATTGCAAATATATATTTTTTCCCCATCACATGCATATATTTTTTTATGCTCTATATCTACTTCTATATTTCCATTGTTAGGTACGTTATACTGCATTTCTACTTTATAATTCTTATCTATAATAGAAATTTCACTAGTTCTACTATTTACTATATACAAATTTTTTTTATCATCACTAAATATATGACTATGACTATGTCCTATTTCTATTTCACTAATTTTGTCTCCATCTATAATTGAAACCAAGCCTTCCTCTACGTAAGTCACACAATATATGAAATCATCTTTCTTCACAAGATATGCCCCATCCCCTAAGTTATATATCACTAGACTTCTTTCTAAGAATTCGCTTAAAAATTGTTTGATTTCTTTCCATTTCAAGTTCCTCCTGTAACTTCTTATTTTCTTCATTTAATAGCTCAATTTGTTTATTTAGCATATTATATTTATCTTCATTTTCCTTCAGTTTATTTTGAAGACTACTTGTAATTGTTTTTTCCTCAATTAATTGATTCTTTATTCTATCCAATTCCTTTTGAATACTTTTCTGAACCTCTAAAAATAAGTCATTGTTTTTTTTTCTTAATTTACCATTATAGCTCTTTTCATATTCTTCAATTAACCTATTCTTTTTTTCTAGTTGCATATTAATAAAATTAATTTCTTTTTCTAATTTCTTATTAGCTTCACTTATCTCCATAAGTTTTCTTTGAGTTTTTTCATTAATTTCATAACTATTATTGAAATCTTCATCATCACTTTCTATAAACTCACTTTGAAATAAAATTTGAAATTTGGGTTCACTTATGCAATATGTTTTTATTGGATTAATGTGATAGTCCCCCTGAAAAATAGCTGCATAACATGTTTTAATTTTACATTCAGCATTTATATTTGCCTTCTTTGCTTCACTCCATTTTTCATTAGCAAATTCAGAATACGAAATTTCACCATTCTTAAGCCAACTTGCATAAAGCCTATTATTATTATTAAACAGTATTAATTCAATAATTTCATTAGTACTTTCCAGTACAATATAATTTTTCATATTTCCATTTGCATCTATAAATACATGCTCCAATAAATACTTGTTTTTTTCCATTGATTTATTTACTAAATTTCTTCCCCTCGAGTTTCTCATTACTTCAAATTCTATTTTGTCTCCCTGTATGCAGTAAAGCCATTTAGGCGTAGTCCATCCATCATTTTTAAAAGTACTTATTTTAAGCGCTGCACCATCACCTTGGTCTGTTATAAAGTATACTTCTAGGTTATCATCATTTGACTGTACTCTAAAATACTCTTGAATATTTACTTTAAGTATTACATGTTCAATAGTATTTAAATTAATTTCTTTACCATTCCAAATGAAATCCATTAAAATGCCATGATCAATATCATCATTTACTTTTAGTAAATAGAAAATGTGCATCTTACCTTGAAAAATTAAGGTCTTTAAATCTACTATTGTTGAATTAGTATCAATATTATAAATAGGTTTTCCTAGCCATTGTTTGTTTTTAAATATACAATACTTTATTTCATTCTTTTCATTTATGTAAATTATATGAATTATCTCGTCTTCTATATAAATACTATATTTCACCACATCTTCAGCAACCATTCTTTCTTTAGTCCATTTTTCTTCATCATACATAACTTTATAAACTAAGTTACTATTTTCATTTAATTCAAATTTCCATATATTTTTTACAGAATCCATATATACCCATTCACGTGTGTTATTCATAAATCCCACCTCTATAAAATTATATTTTAGCCTATGGAATTTTATAACTCATAATTTTAAAAAATAAAAAGTAAAAGTTGCACCTTAACATCACCACTTTTTCATTTATGCATATGATGTAATGTAAGCATTATATAGGTTTTTATCTAATTCAAAGTCCCTAAAAGGAGGAAAGTATATGTCTATCAATTTTGATAAGTTTGTACCTAGACCAGGGCTTGTAAATAAACAAGGACGTTTGCCTGATCCTTCAGAATTAGTTTGTATAGAAGTCCCTAAAGTATTTGACCAATGCCTAATAAAGAGATGTCTTGTTTATGATCAAGGCCCTGATACAGATTCAACAGATGCAGAGCTTAGAAGTAATCCATTAGTTGATCCTAAGATGTATATCGGAAGTAGAGATTTTAATGTAACATTAGTATCTGTAGAAAAAATTCCACTTACTGATAATCCAGATTTTAAAAAAGTAACTATTTCCTATACCATTTCTTTTTATTCAGATTATATTGACAAAAATGGTGTAAATAAAACAGAATTTTTCGAAATAAACAGAACTAATGTAATAGGAAAATTTTATTGTCCAGATTCCCTATCACAAGCTTCTAATGATTTTGTAACAGGTAACAATACAAAATGTGACAACAATATTATTAAATTAGAAATGGTTGCCACTGCATTGCAAGGGTTAATTACAAAAAATGAGAATGACTGTGATGTTCTAGATATCACCTTAGGTTATTACATCATTGTAAAATGTGAACTTATCGTACAGCTTCTTATACCAGCTTATGATTATTGTCCAGTGCCTAAAGAACCTTGCAATCCTGAACCAGAAGAAAATGTATGTGAAAAATTTAATACGGCACCTGTACCTAAGTTTTATCCTGATCAAAATTTGACTTCATTATTTTCAGATTACGATGATGATGATGAAACTGATATGTAAAGTTAGCTAGTATACGCTTTTCACACTTTATACGAAAATTCATATACTGTATTGAAACAAATAATTAAGTGTTACTGACTCTAAAAAATTTTATCATTAAGATATTTAAGGAGGATTATTTTATGAATTCACTTTCAAATACAAACAACGGCGAAAAAAAATGCTATGATCCTTGCCCACCACAATATTGTAACTGTAAATCTCATGAAGAATT
>Ga0255360_1000179_pt1 | contig 17644 bp, 15 predicted proteins | sample GFST50metaG_FD_186004 | JGI IMG/M metagenome (GOLD analysis project Ga0255360, IMG submission 186004) | Peat soil microbial communities from Stordalen Mire, Sweden - G.F.S.T50 | ecosystem: Environmental > Terrestrial > Soil > Wetlands > Peat | place: Sweden: Norrbotten County, Stordalen Mire... | reverse complement strand
ATTGTAGAAATAATAGATTCTATAGTCGTGGTGATAAGTCTAAATGTGGAAATCCAAATCTTAGAGTTATTATAAAAGACAATATGAGTTTTCTTGAAATATCTACATTTGAAAAAACTAAAACTAATAGAGCTATAAAAATTCAAGTGCCTATATATCTTCCACAAAAATTATCAAAGAAAACTGGAAAGATAAATGGTATTAATTATAGAGAATTATTTCTTGATTATTTAAAAACTGGTGAAGCATATCAAGTGGAAATCATAAAGAAAAAAGATAAATATTACTGTCATATAACTTTTGAATTATCTAAAGCAGAAGTTACTTGTACAGGACACTATGGAATGTTAGGAATAGACACTAATCCAGATGGATTTGCATTGACTATGATTGATAATAAAGGAAATTATAAATGGCATACTTATTTAAAACAACATGAATTACTATATGCTAAAGGCAATCGTAGAGAAAATTTATGTGGAGAATTAGTTAAACAAGTAACTTTAATAGCTAAGACTTATGGGGTAGGAATTTCAATTGAAAATCTAAAGTTTAAGAATGATAAAGATGTAAGTAGTAAATTTGCTAGAATTAAAAATAATTTTATATATTCAAAGTTATTAACTATGCTAGAAAGTGGATGTTATAGAGAAGGAATAGAATTGTTAAAAGTACATCCAGCATATACAAGTAAAATAGGACTATATAAATATTGTCATCAATATGGAATGGTAATTCATAATGGAGCAGCTATGACTATAGCAAGAAGAAGCTATAATTTTAAAGAAAGTGTACCACAAATATTGATAGATAAATATGTTAATGAAAAATATAAAGATAAATTCAGTTATTATCACGAATGGAAAAAGTGGTCAATGATAGATAAAAATATTAAAAAGAAAGATGAGGTGAAAAGACCTGATTTTTGGATAGTAAATAGGAGTAAATTATTAGGGATAGTAAGTTAGTATTAACTTTAAAATAGAGAATAACTGCATAAGAACACCTAGAAGGAAAGTCTTATGCGGATAGAATATTTTAGGGGCTGAGTAACACTCGCAATTCTGTTGGACTTTATAAGGATAGTAATTGAATTATAAAGGCAGTCTAGTAATAGATATGTGGAATTTTAATACGAGAGTATTAACCTAAGTAGTTGAATCCTGTGATACTACCACTTTATTAACGGATAAGGTGAAAATATTAGATGTATAAGTTTGTCTAACATTTAGAAATCAGGTGGAGGAATGAACACTGGAAGTAATGTAAAAATTTTGGTAGTTGAGGATGATAGAGAAATAAATACCCTAATTAGTAAGGTGTTATTAAAAGAAGGATTTGAAATGGTACAAGCATTTGATGGTCGAAACGCCATGGATAAATTCCAATTTGATGGAGAGTTTCAGTTGATAGTATTGGATTTAATGGTACCTTTCATAGATGGTTTTGAAATAATAAGAAGAGTTAGGCAAAAAAGTACTGTACCCATACTTGTAATATCAGCAAAAAATACAGAAATGGACAAGATATCCGCAATAAGTATGGGTGCAGATGATTATATTGTAAAGCCCTTTTCTTTAAATGAGTTTGTGGTTAGAATAAAAGCTCTCCTCCGAAGATATATATTTTTTAATAATGAACAAGTAGCTCAGGAGTCAGTTATTAATTATAAAGATTTAGTAGTTGACATGGGAGCTTATACCGTAGTAAAAAGAGAGAAATTAATCAAAACTACACCCATAGAGTTTGAGATGTTAAAGTTGTTTCTTTTAAATCCCAATAAGGTTTTCACTAAATCTCAGATATATGATAGTGTTTGGGGACGTGATGTTATAAGAAATGACAATACTGTTATGGTTCATATAAAAAGGCTTAGAGACAAGATTGAGGATGATGTTAATAACATTGAATATATATCAACAGTATGGGGAATAGGATATAAATTAGGAGAATAAATATTATGTATAAAATATTTCTGCTTTTCAGCATAGTTATAATTTTTATTTTACTTCTAATAATAGTTTCAATGAATAGAAAATTGAAATATATTAAAATAGTTTTGGATGATGTGCTTTCAGGGAATATAAATAGAAGAGTCATGTTAAATAACAATGTGAAAGCTATAACAGATTTAGTTAATAATATAAATGGCATTGTAGATAATATGTGTGAAATTGAAAATGAAAAAGTGAAGAAAACCAATATGATGTCCAGAATGATTTCAAATATATCACATGATTTTAAGACCCCGCTTACATCACTAATTGGTTATATTGAATTAATCAAAGAAAGTAATGGTTTGAGCATAGAAGAGTTGCGTGAATACCTAGATATCGTTCATAATAAAGCATATTACTTGAACTCAACGTTAGATAATTTCTTTTATTTAGCAAAATTAGAGTCAAGTGATGAAAAGTTTAACATAGAAGAAATAAATCTTACGGATGCAATACAAGAGCAGATAGTATTTTTTTATAATGATTTTCAAAATTTAGGTATAATGCCAGCTATTGATATGCCAGAAGATGATATATTTGTCTTAGCAGATAAAATTTCAATCAAAAGAATTTTAAATAATCTACTATCTAACAGCTTGAAATACGGGAAAGACGGAAATAAAATAGGAATCTCAACTAAAGAAAATAGTGAATATATTTACATAGAGGTTTGGGATAATGGTAAAGGTATTTCTGATCAGGATTTACCTTTAATATTTGAAAGATTATATACTGTAGAAGGTTCAAGGAGTGTTAAACTGAGTGGAACGGGCATTGGACTCAGTATAGTTAAGGAGTTAGTGAAAAATAATAAGGGATCAATAAGCGTGGAAAGCATTCCCTTTGAAAAAACATCATTTATATTTTCGTTGCCTAAAAGTAGAAGGACCGTTAACTAACTTTGAATTCATTGTACGCTTTCTGAAATTAAAATAATAGTCTACGTTATACCCGTTACGGTGAACTTCAAACAAATATCAAAGAACCTAAATATTGAAAGCTCTTACCTTATCAGTACTGGTAGGAGCATTTTTAATTTTGAGGATGTATAAGAAACTATTCAATGAATATTAGATATACTAGACACCTACTATGGAGCAGGCAGAAAAAATATTAGTTACAAAAATATAAATTATCCTGACTTTTTGTTTGCGTAAGTTGTTATACATAGTGAAAAGTACTTTTTAATTTATAAAAGGGAGGAAAAGTAGTGGACAAGGACTATTTTCTGATACGAAGAATGAAGCAGGGCGATGAATCTGCTGTTGATGATTTTGTAAAACGGTATTATAGCGATATATATAACTACTGTTATTATAAATTGTCCGATAAGTGGCAAGCTGAAGATGTAACACAAGATACTTTTACAAATTTCTTTGGGCATTTTAGCAGCTATAGTCATAAGGATAAAGCAAAGAATTATCTTTATGTTATTGCAGGAAACCTGTGTAAAAATGAATATAAAAAACATAAAGAACTGTCTTCCAGTCAGGCAGAAAATACAATAGTGGATATGAATGAAATGCAAAAAGAAATTGTTCTTAAGGTATCTATTGAGCAGGAGATATCTAGGCTTCCGGAGGAGTTCAGAGAAGTGGTTCTTTTACATTATTTTCAGGATCTTAAGTTTAGAGAAATTGCAGAAATACTAGGTATTAACATTTCATTAGTAAAATATCGTGTCTCAGAAAGTAAAAAGTTGCTTAAAAACAGTATAGATAAGGAGGATTTTTATGAATACTCATTTTAATCAAAAAATTCCAGCATATGATGAAAAAAAGCTACTGCAGACAATTGATGCTTCTAAAAAGGAATATCGCAGGCAAATGCTTTTTGAACCGATGAATAGTTTTGAGTTTCTATTTCAACAAATGCTGTCTTTAAATAAAAGATATTGGCTTACGCAGCTTGTTGTTTTTTTTGCAGCGGTTTTTAGTTTGGATTTTATGAACTTATGTAATGGAATAAATGAAAATAAAATAAGATATTGTGCTATCTTTTCACCACTACTGATTATATTTTCAATACCGGAGCTGTGGAAAAATATATCTACTAATACCTATGAAGTGGAAAACACTACATACTATGACTTACGAAAGGTGTACCTCTCAAGATTAGTACTAGTAGGCATGTTGGACTTGATAATAGCAACCCTATTAACTGGAATAATAGTACACGCAAGTGGATTTTCAGTTCATGAGGCGATAATTTATTTTTTTGTACCCTTTGATTTCAATTGTTGTATCTGTTTTTCTTTGTTATGCAGTAGGAAAATATGTTCAGAGTTTATAGCTGTAAGCAGCTGCATAAGTGGAGCCGCTTTTTGGTATCTACTTGTGAACGACTATCATGTATATGAATTGCTGCAGATTAAAACATGGTATTTGCTTTTGGTTATTTCTCTGGTGTATCTTGTTTTTGTGGTGAGAAAAATTGTGGAATCTAGCAGAAATTATTTGGAGGTGTGCAAATGAAGTTACAAGTAAATGATTTATGTAAGAATTTTAAAGAAAATATAGCTGTTAATCATGTAAGCTTTACATTAGAAAAAGGAGTATATGGACTCTTAGGAGCTAATGGGGCGGGGAAGACAACTCTTATGCGAATGCTAAGCACATTAGTTATTCCTACTAATGGAACCATACAGTATGATGGAAAAGATATACGAGACATGAATGAAAAATACAGGAAGATTATTGGCTATTTGCCACAGGAATTTGGATATTATCCGGAATTTTCTGCAGAGGATTATCTGTTATATATAGCTGCATTAAAAGGGTTGAAAACATTAATTGCGAAAAAACGTGTAAATGAATTATTAGAGATTGTTTCATTAACAAAAGTTAGAAGAAAGAAGATAAAAACTTTTTCAGGTGGAATGAAAAGAAGACTTGGAATTGTTCAGGCAGTTCTAAATGATCCAGAAGTATTAATATTAGATGAACCAACGGCAGGATTGGATCCAAAGGAAAGAATAAGGTTTCGAACCCTTGTAAGTCGTATTGCTGAGGAACGAATTGTTCTATTGTCTACACATATTGTATCGGATTTAGAATCAATAGCAAAAGAAATTCTAATTATGAAAGAAGGAGAAATTATTGAACAGGGAGATATAAAAAAATTACTATGTGAAGTAAATGGTAAGGTTTGGTCTTCCATAGCAGATTTAAAGGAAGCAGATCAACTTCGTTCCACATATTTATTAAGCAATGAAAAGAACTGTGGCGATAAGATTGAGCTCAGAATCATTTCAGAAACAAAACCATCAATTTCAGCTGTACAGGTTCAGCCTGCACTGGAAGATTTGTTTATATACTATTTTGGAGAGGTGAATGAAATTGCAGATTTTCAAATATGAAATGAAAAAAATATTTTGTAAAAAGAGTTCAATAATTAGTTTAATAATATTAGGAGCTTGTTTAGCAACTATGTTGTTTGTCTCAATATCACAAGTAAGCTATGTTAATGTAGATGGAAATGAAATTCAAGGAATAAAAGCAGTACAGTTACTGAAAAATGAAAAAATGAAATGGAATGGATATCTAACAGTAGAAACAATCAGAAAAGTATTAAAAGAGAATCAAGCCATAAATTCAGATATTAAATATGCAGGTATGAAGGAATCAGATATTAAGCTTTCAAATATGGAGTATTCTAGAAAGCAGGGATTTCAAGATATAAGTAATTTAATTGATTTGTCTTATGAGCAGAATAATTTCTATGAGTATGGCTACATTGATAAATTAAGCAATGATGCTGTAGACAAATTTTATCCGAATCGAGTTAATCAGTTAAAAACATTACTATCTGGTAAAGAATCAGACCAGTTTACAAAAAATGAAAAAGAGTATATAACAGATTCTGCTAAAACGTTAACTATACCATTTAAATACTCCTATGCTGATGGCTGGAATATGGCGTTAGAAAAAAGTACAATGGTAGCTTCTGCTTTGGCAATTGTAATTTGTATTTTAATGGCACCAGTATTTTCTGTAGAATATCAAACAGGTAGCGATTCTATTTTACTCTCTACTGAACATGGAAGAAAAAAAGGAATTGTGTACAAGCTGATTGCCGGATTATTATCTACATCTATAGTATATTGGATTACTTCAGCTATAATATACGGATTCATTTTTATGATATTTGGATTTCAAGGTGATGATTGTCCAATACAGGCATCCTTTGCAGGATGGGAAAGCTTTTATCATATAACAAATAGTCAGGCTCTTTTTATGATATTGCTTCTTGGCTATTTGGGATGTCTGTTTATAAGCAGTTTGGGTATGTTCCTTTCAGCTAAAATAAAAACATCTTTTGCAACGGTTATTCTTTTAATTCTAATTATCATGGTTCCTGCAACTATTGGTAAGCAGCTATTTGCAGGAAGCTTGTGGAATAAAATTCTCAACTTATTTCCTCATCAGATGCTATTAGGAGAGAATTTAATAGACGCGTATACACTTTATGACATTTTAGGAAAAATAATAAACCCATATCAGTTACTACCTTTTTTATATGGCATATTTGCAATTATTTTATTGCCATTTGCTTATAAAACATTTCAGAAGCATCAGATAGCGTGATAAGTAAATCCTACTCGGGATTTGGGCAGAGCCCATTTCCCTTATAGAGTAAGATATTAGGCATATATGAATAATATGGGTTATATTTTATAACGTCACTAAGTGCTATAAATCATTTACAGCTTATTTAATTTTTCAAGTTCTTCTTCAACGATTTTTTTATCCAATCTCTCAAATAAAATTTCAAACTTACCTATTTGTTTATTTACTTCTAACTTAATATACTCGTATTTTCCCGTGTCACTCCCAAGCCATTTTTTAATTTTGCTAGATGAGAATGGTAAAAAAGGATGAAGTATATTTGCCACATTTACTATTGCGTCACCACTTTACAAGTAATTTAAAATAACCAAAAAATACAACGTACCAAATACCTCTAAAATATCAATACTAATCTTGAACCAACTGCATGATAGGAGGTATTTGGTACTATGATTAGTATTGACCAAAAATCAATAATTAAAACAATAAAAAATTATTTAGAAGAATATCGCTCCGTTTTTTATAAGCGTAGCTTTAATATATTTATATTGCTTATTACTGCTATACTATCCACTCAACAAGTTAGATCTATTAAGTTTTTATATGACAATTTCTTAAGTAAATATTGGAACAAAGTCCTTAATAGCTTTTATTATTTTCTATCATACACAAACTTCTCGATAGAGAGTTTAATGATAACTACAGTGAGAATAGCGATATCGCTTATACCTAAAGAGATTAGTTCTAATATAACTATCTTTTTAATTACTGACGATACACTTCAAGCTAAATTTGGAGACAAATTTGACTGCTATCAAAAACTCTTTGATCATACGAAACATAATGGAACTTGCTATTTAAACGGTCATTGTTTTGTATCGCTGGTCATAAGTATCCCCATCCCCGTTGGTAATAGTATAAAATATATTACTCTACCAGTAGGCTATAGGCTTTATGATAAAAGCGAAACTAAACTTAAAATGGCTGGTGAAATGATACAAAATATAATGCCTCTGCTATTAAACTTTCAAGTTATTGTACTTTGTGATAGTTGGTATACTAAAAGACCATTTATAAATATGTTAAAAGAATTTAAGAACGTAGCTATTATAGGGGCAGTGCGTTCGGACACAAGTCTTTATGACTTGTGTCCAAAGCCTACCCATAAAAAGGGCCGCCCTAGGAAAAAAGGGGAAAAGCTCAATATAAAAGACTTTGATTACTGTAAAGAAGGTCGTTACTATATTGCTACCAAAACAGTTCTAACAAATTTATTTGATGAACCTGTATTAGTGACTGTAACGACCACAGATATAGATAAATTCTCATCGGTAAGAGTTTATGTATGTTCTATAAATCCAACAGAAATACAGTCTTTTAAAAATTATGATATATCTGAATCTGGAAGTGATAAAGAGAAGCCATTTCTTATCCCATATTTTACTTATAAATTCAGATGGAATATAGAAGTCCTTTTTTATCAACATAAGTTCTTTTGGTCTTTTGGTAACTATATGGTCAGAAGTAAGAAAGCAATTGAAAATTATGCTAATTTACTGGCTATCGCCTATAGCTTTGTAGTAGTTTTACCTTTTATTCATAAGTCTTTTGCCAAGTATAAATTTCAAAGTCCACAAGAAATAAAAAATGCTATCTCTTACCAAATATCAAAAGAATTAATATTAAGCACTTTCGTGCAAAAGATACAAAAGAGCGAAATTGACAGTGAGACTCTAAATGCAATTAATTCCTTAATAGACTTAGATCATGCCAGTTAATTTTCTTGTAAAGTGGTGTATTGCGTTTAAGGAGTTGTAAATAGTATTGCTACAATCCTCTTTATCATTTTTAATAGAAATCCATGGTGTTTTTTCATCAAAGTATTTGTTTATTCTTCTTATGAACTCAAATACTTCATCTATCGCACTCTTAAAATTTCCCGCTTCAATTTTTATACCAACCTTTTTATATAATTCATCAATTCCTAATTTTAAAGCTTCATCTTCCCTGCCTATAGGTATAATGTTATCAAAATACTTACTTACAAAAGTCAAAGTTCTATTTACTAAATTGCCATATGCCCCAAGGAGTTTATTATTATTTTTCTTAACAAATTCTCTCCAAGAAAAATCCGTATCCCTTTTTTCTGGTGCATTTGATATAAAGAAGTACCTTATAGCATCTGGATTGTAACTTTCAATTATATCTGGAATCCAAACCGCCCAATTGTTACTAGTTGATATCTTCTGGCCTTCTAGTGTTACATATTCACTGGATATAATTTTATCTGGCAGCTTTTGAATTTTAATCCCACTTAAAAGAGCTGGAAGTATAACCGTGTGAAAAGGAATGTTATCCTTGCCATGAATATAATAGCTGATGGCAGTTCCATCCCAAAATTTTTCCCACTCTTTATTTTTTTCCTCACCCCATTTTTTACTCACAGTGTAATATCCTAATACCGCATCTATCCACACATATATCTTTTTATCCTCATAGCCTTCAATTGGAACATCTATCCCCCAAGTTAAATCTCTTGAAATTGCCCTATCTTGAAGACCTTCCTTCAAATATCTTGCAGTGTTATTAATGGCATTTAATCTCCATCCGTCCTTAGTATCTGCAAAATATTTTTCAAGTACTTTCTGAAATTTTGAAAGTGCAAAATATAACTGTTTTCCTTTTTTTACAACAGGTTCATTGCCACATAGTTTACACCGTCTGTTATTTAAATCTAATGGATCTAAAATAGTTTGACAAGCATCACACTGATCTCCTCTAGCTTTACTTCCGCATGTAGGACAAGTACCTTCAACATATCTATCTGGTAAAAATTGTTTGCACTGCTTGCAATATAATTGTTCAACTTCTTTTTCATAAATGAACCCTTCATCATATAATTTTGTTATAATTTTTTTAATTTCTTCTTTATGGTATTCATTATCCGTCCTTGAATAATAGTCATAAGAAAAACCAAGCTTATCAAAGCAATATTTAAATTCCTTATGATATTTATCAGTAATTACACTTGGTATTACATTTTCCTTTTTTGCTCGTATGGAAATTGGCGTACCATGACAATCACTGCCCGATACATATAAAACCTCATCCCCTTTAGCTCTGTAATATCTTGCAATAACATCCCCTGGTAATAGAGCTGCTATATGTCCTAAATGCAGTGAACCATTTGCGTATGGCCACGCTCCTCCAATTAAAATATTCATAATTTTACCTCCTTAAATTTTACAAAATAAAAAACTCCCGAACCTAAGAAATTAATCTTAGGAACGGGAGTTAAATCCGTGTTACCATCCTATTTCACCTATATCTCGCGATATAAATCTCATCAAGTACGTTACAAACAATTTCACTTTATTGTAATTATACTCTATCTCTATAACGTGAGAACCCGCTGCAGCCTAATATATGAATTTCGGTGCAGTGCTCCAAGGCCATTTTCACTTTAATATCCTTCACTCTTTCTCACCAACAAGAGTTCTCTGTAAAAGTATTCTTAAAGCTACTTTCCTTTTCAATGCATTCCTTTTTATAGCATTATTATATATTTTTACAATTAGCATGTCAATATTAAAAGATCATTCTAGCCTTCTAAGGTTCATAATTGTTTAAGCTTTAAGAATTTTTATATTATTTTTATTTCTTAAAACTGAAAATTAATAATATGATACTCAAAAGCTTTCTCAAAACCAATACTCTCTGAAACTTTTTTTGAGGGTATATTATCCTTATCACACTGCCAAAACGGTACTATATTATTTTCAATACAGTATTCCATACATGCTGCAGCTGTAAGTTTTCCGTATCCATTGCCCCTATACTCCTCCACAGTCTCCAACCCAAATTCAAAATTTTTACCACTAACAAATACTGATAAGCACCAACTTACAATTATATTATTCTTTACTAAACAGTACCCTATTCCATTCTTTGCAAGGTCACTTTCTGAATGCCAAAAGGAGTTTATCCAACCCTTAACTCCTTCTATATTTGCTAAATCCGTCCTTTTCAAAAATTTTTCATTAAGCTTTACCATATAACAATCCTTTGGTACATCTTCTCTCCAATTTACTTTTATCCCCTTAAACTTATATACATTTTTAGTTGTGCTTGTACAATTTTCTTGTGGTAATAATACTGAAAGGTTGTTTTCAAATTCATTTGAGTAATAGAAATCAAAGCAAGGGATATATTTCTTTGCTGCATTAGGTTTAAGTTTTTCTAATATTAACTTATTTATTTCTTTATTAAGTTCCTCGTTATTACCGTCACCTTCAATGAGCAGTTCTCCCATCTTGTCCCACACTAGTGCAGTTTTAGGGTTGTCTAAATTATCTACGTATATTTCACCTGGTGTATTGCCATCAATTACAGATTTTATAACTATATTAAAATCTAATTGTTTGAAAATATGGTCTACTTTTTTATATTCATTTTGATTTAGTTTATTCATATATTAATCCCATCCTCTTTATTTTCAAGGTTTACTAATAAAGCTTCAAAATTTATCATTGAAACCACCTGAGTGCAAGTTTCACTTTATTATCATCTTATTTTTGGATATGAAAATCCCGTGGACAATTAACCATCCACGGGATTTTATAAAAAAGGCAATAAAAAAACACGATAACTTTCGTGCATTCTGCCAGATTTAAATCCATTTTAATTCTTCAGATGACGGTTATTAATTTCTTTTCGAAAGCACAACTAATAAATGACAGGAGGAGGTTCAATACATACCTCCTCCTTTATTGATGGTCTATTAGTCTATGCGTTAGACTAACAGCCACCTCCTATTAATGATCAATATTATCATCTCCTTTCCACTAGAATAACCGGTCAATGTAATTATCTCATGTTATAGGTAACACTCTCAATAGAAAGAATTTTTATAATAAAGCTTTCCTATTTTTCTGTATAAATTCCAAGCCATTTTTTAATTTTCACTCTATCTCTATTCCTATCTACAAACTAAAAATATGTTTTCTTCCTGTTGGTATTTTAATAATTCTTCAGTAAATCCGTTCTTTGAAAATATAGCATAATATTCATTTCTGTCCTCATTTAAACACCGTACTTTTTTAGCTTTTTCTTTTAATTTGCTTAATACACTTACTCCAACTTTATTTTCCCAAAATTTACATTCTCCAAATAATATAGAATTTTCAAAGGAATTTATAGCTACTATGTCTATTTCTTCATTTGAGTCCCACCATCGTCCTACTTTTAGTGGTTGGAATGGCAATTCCATATCCCATAACATTTCTGCACATACTTTTTCAAATACAAAAGCTACATGATTATCAATAATATTTCTTTCTATTACCTTTAGCACATACTCTGTTCTTCCCATTTCTAAATATGAAGTGTACGGGAACACAAATTTAAACCAAAAATCTATAAAATTATCTTTTATTATATACAATCCTTTTTTACTTTTTTCTGAATTTTCCTCAGTTACTGGGACCTCTCTAACTACAATATCTAAACCCTGAAGTACACTTAAATATTTTCCAACAGTAGAACTTGAAATTGAAAGGTTTGATGATATATTACCCATTTTATGATTACCAGCAGCTATTGCCTTTAAAATTGATAGATAAGTTATAGGCTTTTCCACTTCATTTTTCAATAAAAAATTTGGCTCCTCATATAAAAAACTATCACTATTTAAAACGTTTTTTTCTATAGAAGCTAATAAGTTATTTTTTTCCTTAAATACTTCAATATATTTGGGAACGCCACCTGTTATGCTGTACCTTTTTACTTGTTCTTCAAAGGATAGCTCCTTATAAAATTCTCTGGTTTCATTAAAGGATAATGGTGATAGCTTTATTTGTGCTGTTCTCCTCCCATATAAAGGGCTGGTATAGGACAGCGTTAATCCTTCCATCATGTTCATGTATGAACCACAAATTATTATCATTATGTTTTTCTTTTTTAGTTCTTCATCCCATATTCTTTGAAATATACTTGGGAACGCCTTATTTGTCATACATAAGTATTGAAACTCATCTATTACTAATACTAACTTTTCTTCAGTAGTGCTCTCGGGTATTAATTTAAATATTCCATCCCAATTTTTAAAGGTCATATCTCTTATATAATCTTGTTTTAAATATACAGCTAGCTCTTCCTGAAGCTTTTTTTCATTTTCTAACTCTATTTCCTCATTAGCTAAAAAATAAACACTTTTCTTAGCTTTAATAAATTCTTTTATTAAAGTAGTTTTTCCAACTCTTCTTCTTCCATAGATAACTACAAAAGAAGCTTCCGCTTTGTTATATTCATAATTTAAGGTATCTAATTCTTTTTTTCTACCAACAAACATAACTATTCCATCCTTACAATTATTTAGCTTTTTCTAAAGTGTAAACATTCCAGTAATTAGCTTACTTGAAAGTATATCACTAAAAAGATATACTTTCAAGTAATATACTTTGAAGTATATCTTCACTGTTACCTATACGAATTATAATTTTATCCATGCCTTATCTAAATACCATTTAATAGTCTTTATAATGCCGTCTTCAAAGCAGGTTTCAGGATACCACCCAAGCTCCTCTTTTATCTTACTTGGATCTATTGCATATCTTCTATCATGTCCTTTTCTATCTTCTACATTTCTTATCAAGCTTTCAGTTATATTAGAATCATAGTTTTCATTTAGATACTTTATAACAGTTTTCACAATTTCAATGTTCGTTCTCTCATTGTGTCCACCTACATTATAAATTTCACCTATTCTTCCTTCATTTATTACCATATCTATTGCTTTACAATGATCCTCTACATATAGCCAATCTCTTACATTTAATCCATCACCATATACAGGTAATGCCTTATGATTAACGCAATTACTTATTATAAGTGGTATTAATTTTTCTAGAAATTGATATGGTCCATAATTATTAGAACATCTTGTTATATTCATTGGCATATTATATGTGTCTTTAAAGGCTTTAACCATTAAATCTGAGCTGGCTTTGCTTGCAGAATAAGGACTTCTTGGATCTAATGCAGTAGTTTCTAGGAAGTACCCACTATCTCCTAATGATCCATATACCTCATCTGTTGATACGTGTAAAAATTTAACACCATCTTTCCATCCTTCCTCTTCCAGCCAAGAATCTTTTGCACAATTCAAAAGATTCACTGTTCCAAGTACATTAGTCTCAGCAAAAATTTCTGGTGTGGTTATGCTTCTATCTACATGTGTTTCAGCTGCAAAATTTACTACATAATTTATTTTATACTTTTGAAAAACACTGGTTACCAATTCTTTATCGCAAATATTTCCACGAATGAATATATATCTGCCATCACACTGTATTTCCTTTAAATTTTCTAAGTTTCCTGCATAAGTTAACTTATCAAAATTAATAATTTTAATATCCTCATATTTTTTTAACATGTATAGAATGAAGTTTGAACCAATAAATCCAGCTCCACCTGTAACTAAATAAGTTTTCATTTTTAACTATCTCCTCTCAATATATAACTATTTTAAATATATTTAAAAATTATCCGGATAAATTTTTTCTAAATTAAACCTTGCTTATTCTAATTTTTTACACACAAATACCCCTGCATATTTGGATACCTTAAGTTTACCTGTCTTTTCAACCTTTGCTTTAACATATTTCTCAAATTCATCATATCTTCCATTTAATATTTCATGCTGATTTCCATGACATGATAAGATGTAATCTAATAAAGGTTTGTAATCATCTATAATCAAGTAATCATCATAAATATGCTTTTCTATATTAGAAAAATAGTTATTTAACTGTTTTTCTCCATTTTCTAATCCAAAAATTTCTTCCAAATGTACTTCTGATAAAGCTATTCTGCTATTAAAGCTTTTTGTAAGATTTTCAATCTCTTTCATATGCTTTAATCCATAAGTGCTACAATAAAAGCTCCCATTTTTTTTCAATACCCTTCTTACCTCTGAAAATGCTTTTTTTCTATCTTTAACATAAAAAATCATATGATTTGCAACTACCTTATCAAAACTTTCATCTTCATAAGGTAAATTAACACAATCTGCAATATTAAACTTCACATTATCTTTTAAGTCTTTTAAATTTTCTCTTGTATCATTAATCATTCCTTCTGAGATATCAGATAGAATCACTTCCGAATTTTTAGGTACTTTATATTCAAACTTTTTCCAAAGCTCCCCATCACCACAGCCGATTTCAAGAACTTTCTCATTCTGTGAAAGATTTATTTTGTCAAATAACCAGTTAAACCACCCATATTTATTTACACTAAACTTGTTATGAAGATTTATTCTTACGTTTAAATTTCTAGAATCTTTATATTGCATGGCTAAATCTTTTTCCATATTTGTAACGTGTATAATGTCTACTATCTTATTCCAATCGGGATCATCTTCTTCAATTACTTTTTTTGCCTCAGTAATTGATTTCTCCATAAGCTCCAAGTGCCTCATTTTATTTCTTACTATTTCAAGCTGTAGTTCTAAGGAATTTTTTAAACAATCAATTCCTGCACTTTCTGTTATAACCATAGTAGCTATATCTTCTAATGAAAATCCTAAATATTTTAATGTCAATATTATTTGAAGTTTTGCAAAATCTCCATCAGTGTATAACCTATAACCAGTTTCACTTAAACTTGATGGCTTTAACAATCCTTTACCATCATAAAATCTTACGGTTCTAGTAGTGACACCTGCCTTTTTAGCAAACTCGCCTGCTGTATAAAAACATTTATCTCTCATATTTATCACCCAACTTTATTATAAATGGTTACGCTAGGTAATGGTCAACAGTTTAATTAAAAAATTTATTGTCCATCTGAAAATCTACGTTATACCCGTTACGATAAAATTACAGCAGGAGTATTTTTTAGCAGATTAATACTATGGCATATGATATAATTTATAAGTTAGAATTATTTATATTTTAAGAATAAGAGGTGAATGAATATGACATATCAAAACAAAGCTAAGAGTAATAATAAATTATATGAAAGTTTAAGAATTGACTGCGAAAAATGTTTTGGGTTTTGCTGTATTGCATTGTATTTTTCAGCTTCAGAGGGTTTTCCAACTGATAAAGATGCGGGTAAACCTTGTATAAATTTACATGATAATTTTAGCTGCGCTATTCACAAAAGTCTTAGGGAGAATGGCCTAAAAGGCTGCACTGCTTATGACTGTTTTGGTGCAGGACAAAAAGTTGCTCAAGTTACATATGATGGACACGACTGGCGACAAGTGCCAGAATTAGCAAATCAAATGTTTGAGGTATTTTTGATTATGAGGCAACTTCATGAAATGCTATGGTATTTAACGGAAGCACTTATGCTACAAACGAATAGTACCATCAAAGATAATCTAAGTCACTTGGTAAGTGAAACGGAACGTCTTACCTATCTGAATGCTGATTCTCTCATAGAGTTAGACATAGCTGCACATCGAGATAATGTTAACACTCTACTTAAACATACCAGTGAACTCATTCGAACTAAGGCACTTAGTGGTCAAAAAGCTGCTTTAAAACGTAAGAAAACAATTGCTGGAAGGTTAGATTTTATTGGTGTAGACCTTAGAAAAGCTAATCTTAGAGGCGCCGATTTAAGAGGAGCATTTCTTATTGCTGCAGATCTTAGGGGCACTGACCTTAGCGGTGCAGACCTTATTGGAGCTGATTTGCGTGATGCTGACCTCAGAGGAGCCAATCTCACTAATAGTATGTTTATTACGCAATCTCAGATTAACACGGCTAAGGGTGATTCTAATACAAAATTACCGATATCACTAGCTCGTCCTATGCATTGGGACAAATAATTAACCAGGTGCTAAAAATAGGGTGTTTCCTGCACCCTATATCATATAATTTTAGTTTCTGGTCAATTGGTATTACGGTATTTTTAGTTAAAATTTAATACTCATAATAGTTCATTACAGATCTTTTCTCAAAACCACAAGCTTTATATAAATTTAGTGCAGTAATGTTTTTGCATTCCACATCCAATTCTATATCATATACATTTCTTTCATGTATTAATCCTAAAGCTTCTTTTAGAGCGGATTTTCCATGACCTTTCCCTCTGAAATCTGGCAATATTTCAAAGCCACATATAAAAGCTGAATTATCACTGTATTCCACCCTAATTTTACCTATAATTTCTTTTTTTAATTCAATTATGTATGTAAATTGATTTATAGGTTCCTCGTCTTCTTGAAAACTCTCACTATTTTGTGTATCATTCAAAAATACTTTATTTTGCTTTGCTATTTCATTAAGGTCAAACTTTTCTGCTTTTCTTAAATTAATAGAATTTATATTTTCTGAAGAAACTTTGTTAAGCAATTTCATTCTATACTCTGAAAAGTCATATTTCCCTCCAACAGACTTTATAAACTTAGCTCCTGAGCTAGATTGGTCATCTGACAATAGTAATATTTTATTAAATCCTCTCTTACGACACTCCTCTATTGCGTATTCAAAAAGCTTTTTAAACAGCCCTTTTTTTCTCCAATCAGGATGAGTCATTCCATTAAGTTCACCTATATTACGTCCAAAGCTTGAAATACTAAGATACGCTACCAACACCTCATCTATATAATAAAGAAATTCATTAACATTTTTTAATCCTATTTCAGAATTCCTACACATGTTTAGCTTATAATCTAACTCTAACTTTAAATTTGTATTGTCATGTGAACTGCAAAGCTCCTGAAGTTCACTTATTTCTTTATACTCCTTTTGATATATATATTTCTTTAAACAAATAGCTTGATTTAATACTTTTTGAGACATTTAAAAACCTCCTTTTTTCTATCATTCACACATTTCTCTTTTCATAAGAACATATTACTTTGCTATAACGAAACTGATACTATATTGCCCGTCTTTAAAATAAAAACACCAAACATAGAATGAAAACACTATGTTTGGTGTCTATACTTACCTAAGTCCAGTAACTTTTCCCTTTAGTGCCTTTAGCCTTGAATTTACATAAGAAATAAGTTCATTTCTATTGTCTTTTATTTCATTTGGCGCACTTGTTACTATACTTATA
>Ga0255360_1000176_pt1 | contig 17850 bp, 16 predicted proteins | sample GFST50metaG_FD_186004 | JGI IMG/M metagenome (GOLD analysis project Ga0255360, IMG submission 186004) | Peat soil microbial communities from Stordalen Mire, Sweden - G.F.S.T50 | ecosystem: Environmental > Terrestrial > Soil > Wetlands > Peat | place: Sweden: Norrbotten County, Stordalen Mire... | reverse complement strand
ATGCTAAAAATGAACCTTCAGTTATTTGCTCATAAAAAAGGAGTAGGTAGCTCAAGAAACGGTAGAGACAGTGAATCAAAGAGACTTGGAGTTAAAAGTGCAGATGGAGAATTCGTACTTGCTGGTAACATATTAGTTAGACAAAGAGGAACAAAGATTCATCCAGGAGCTAATGTTGGAAGAGGATCAGACGATACTCTTTTCGCTAAAGTTGACGGAGTAGTTAAATTCGAAAGAGTTGGAAGAGACAAAAAAAGAGCAAGTGTTTATCCTGTAGTTATAGAGGATAGTATAGCTGAATAATTTTGGAGCACCCTTTTAAGGGTGCTTTTTTAAAACAGAAATAAGGTGTTTTCAAAAAATAACTAGTTAGTATGCTAGTCTATTTTTTTTAAGATGCCTAAAATGCTGAGTTTTGTAAATAATAAATAAATGAAAATAACAATTGAAGATTGTGCAGATAAATAAATTATTACGAAGGAGAAAAAAATGTTTATTGATACAGCCAAAATATTTATTAAATCCGGAAATGGTGGAAATGGTTCTGTTTCATTTAGAAGAGAAAAATATGTACCGCTAGGTGGACCAGACGGTGGAGACGGTGGAGACGGCGGAAACGTTATACTGGTTACAGATGAAAACATGACTACACTTTTAGATTTTACTTATAAAAGAAAATATGTTGCAGAAGCTGGAGTAGGCGGTTCTGGATCAAAGTGCTACGGTAAAGATGGAGAAGACTTATATATAAAAGTTCCAGTTGGTACTGTGGTAAGGGATGCTGAAACAAATAAGATAATAGTAGACTTATCTCATTTAGGAGATAAAGTGGTACTTTCAAAAGGTGGAAGAGGCGGAAAAGGAAATGTAAAATTCTGCACACCTACAAGACAGGCACCAAGTTTTGCGGAACCTGGAATGCCTGGTGAAGAAAGATGGATTAATTTAGAATTGAAGCTTTTGGCGGATGTTGGTCTTATTGGATTTCCTAATGTTGGAAAATCAACATTGTTGTCAGTGGTTTCTAAGGCAAAACCAAAAATTGCAAACTATCACTTTACAACAATAAAACCCAATTTAGGTGTAGTAAGTTTACCTGGAATACAGGGTTTTGTTATGGCGGATATTCCTGGAATAATAGAAGGTGCAGCTGAGGGAGTGGGACTTGGAATTCAGTTTTTAAGACATATTGAGAGAACAAGACTTCTAATTCATGTGGTTGATATATCTGGAAGTGAAGGAAGAGATCCAATTGATGATTTTAATAAAATAAATGAAGAACTGAGGAAATATGACGTTAAGCTTTGGGATAGACCGCAGATCGTAGCAGCAAATAAAAGTGACATGTGTTTTGATGAAGAGGTATTTGAAAACTTTAAAACTAAGCTAAATGAAATGGGATATAAGCATGTATTTAAAATTTCAGCAGCTACAAGGCAAGGTGTAGATAATTTACTTAAAGAAGCAGCAAGACAACTTTCGCATATTCCTATTTTTGATCTTGTAATTAGTGAAGAAGAGAAGTTTGTTCCACAAGAAAAGAGATTTACGTATAACATAAGACAGGAAGGCAATGTTTACATTGTAGAAGGATCTTTTGTTGACAGATTACTTGATAGTGTCAACGTAAATGATCCTGAGTCCTTGATGTATTTCCATAAGGTACTTAGAAATAAGGGAGTAATAGATGAACTTATTGCTAGAGGAATACAGGATAATGATATGGTTAGGCTTAAAAACTTTGAATTTGAATTTTTATTATAGGAGTGGGAAAATGATAAATAGTAAACAAAGAAGTTACCTTAGATCACTTGCAAGCAGTATTCAGCCAATATTTCAGGTTGGAAAAAATGGAATTGAGGATGCATTTTTAAAACAAGTAGAGGATGCGATTGAAGCAAGAGAATTAATTAAGATATCTGTTTTGGATAATAGTGAATATAGTGCTAGAGAAGCAAGTGACTACATATGTGACAGGATAAAATGTGACGGGGTACAGGCAATAGGTAGAAAATTTGTATTGTATAGAAAATCCACGAAAAATGCTAAGATAGAATTACCCAAATAGGGTAGTCGTATGATGAACATATACTAGCATACTGACTTGTTATTTTTTTGAATATGTCTTATATTAAAAAATAATCAGATGAACTGTTGTTTCATCTGATTATTTTTAAATGTTGTAATAAAAATACATATATGTATATATAAAATATTTAAATGTGCTATAATATATCTATAAATTTAACTAAAGATATTGAGTACTTCAACTGTCTTACAGTGATATAGGAGGTTTAGTGTGAAAAAAGGCATAATAGGTGGAACTTTTGATCCGTTTCATAATGGACATTTGCATATAGCATACGAAGCTTTTGATAGATTGAATCTAGATAAAATAGTATTTATACCAACAGGTAATCCACCTCATAAAAATTATAAAAATGTAACAGATGCATTAATAAGATATGAAATGGTAAATAAAGCAATATCCTATGAAAAAGAATTTGAAATAGATAATTATGAAGTTTTGAAAAATGGTTTTAGCTTTACTTTCCAAACGCTTAAGCATTTAAAAGAAAGAGAACCGGATACTGACTGGTATTTTATTTGCGGAGTGGATTGTCTTATGGATCTGGAAAAATGGAAAAATGTTGATAGCATATTAGGTTTGTGTAAATTTGTTGTTTTTGTAAGGCAAGGTTACAAAGATAAAGATATTTTTTATCAAAAGGAAGTTATAGAAAAAAAATATAATAAGACCATATATTTAATAGATTTACCTCAAATGGATATATCCTCTTCCTATATTAGACAAAGAATTAAAGAAGGTAAAAACATATCTTATTTAGTACCATCTTCTGTGGAGGAAGACATAAACCTTTTAAATTTATATACATAAAGGAGGCTTTTTATGTGGAATGAAGAACAAATGAAGTGTTATTTAAAAGAAAATCTTAGTGAAGAAAGATATAATCACAGCCTAGGTGTAATGAATACGGCAGAAAAATTAGCTGAAATGTATTCAGCTGATAGAACTAGGTCAAGAGTAGCAGGGCTCATACATGATTGTGCCAAGGAAATGGATAAAAAAGAGATATTGAAGCTTTGCAAAAAAAATCACATTGAGATTGATTATGTTTTAGAAGCAAATCCAGGATTACTTCATGGAGTAGCTGGTGCTATTATAGCAAGGGATGTTATGAAGGTTGAAGATGAAGATATACTAAGAGCCATACAATATCATACTACTGGGAAAAAAGCCATGAGTCTTTTAGAAAAGATCATATATTTAGCTGATTATATTGAACCTTCTAGAGATTTTAAAGGTGTAGAAGAGCTTAGAGATGCTACAATTAGGAATTTAGATGAAGCTTTACTTCTTTCATTTGACAAAACCATAGAAGTTGTTATAAGGCGAGGTGATTTAATCTATCAAAAAACTGTTGACGCTAGAAATTATATTATAAGTAATAAAAGGTAGGTGTAGGTATGGAAAATAATAAAACAATTAAGAAAAATAAAATATTAAAAGTAATTCTTGTTATAGTTATATCAATATTTGTATGTTTAGCTGTTTTGATTACATTTTTTACTGTGTTCTATTTGAATGGAACAAACAGTAAGTCAAATTTTATAAATGTAAAAGCAGTTAAACCAAATGGAGATGAACCTGTTAATATTTTACTTGCGGGTGTTGATGTGGGCTCAAAAGATATAAATGATACAACTAAAGGTGACGATATAAAAAAAGCAAACTCTATAATTTTATTTCACTATGAACCTGAAAATAAGGATTTAAAAATAATTTCAATTCCTAGAGATTCATTAATTAATGTAGATAAAGAACCACAAAAAATAAATTATGCTAGTTCAGTGGATGGACCTAAGTACGTGGTAAGCAGTGTTGAAAGTTTAATGAATACTAAAATAAACTATTATGTTCAATTGGATTATCCAGCTTTTAGGAATATAATAAATTCACTAGGCGGAGTTACAATGAGTATAAACAAAAATATGAACTATGATGATAATGCTCAAGATTTACATATTAATTTTCAAAATGACACTACAATTAAGTTGGATGGACAACAAGCAGAAGAATATTATAGATGGGTTAAAAACAATGATGGTACTGGACTTGTATCAGGAGATATTGGAAGAATAAAAGACCAACAATCCTTTATTGATGCATCAATGCAAAAATTTCGTGGATTCTCAACAATATTTAAGTATCCATCAATAATTTCAGCTTTATCCAAGAATATTGAGAGTAATATGAGTACTTATGATGTACTTAAGTATGCTAAGATATTTAGCCATTTAGACAAATCAAAGGTAACAATGTGTACTGCAGAAGGATTGAATGTAGGGATTGGCGGTAATGAATACTATTTGATTGACACAGCAGGTAATAGCAAAATACTTGATGCTAATGCTAAAGTCAGTGATGACGTAAATAAACAGGCATTAAAAATAGAAATATTAAATGGAACTACTAAAAATGGATTGGCAAAGGGTTTTAAGACGGATCTAAACAATAAAGGATTTACAAATATAACAACAGGAAATTCACCACAAAAGCCAATTGATAAGACAAAAGTAACATTTTACGGAATTGATGAGGATAAAATTTCTGAGATTAAAAATGATATGGGTAATGATATTGATGCAAATTCTTATGAATTAATACAAGAAAAAAGTGAAAAATACGATATAGTTATACTACTTGGAAATGATATAAATAAATAATAAAATAAAAAGGTGGAAATAGACATGGCAAAAGAAATAATTAATACGAAGAATGCCCCTGCAGCTATTGGACCATATTCTCAGGCTATAAAGTTTCAAAACTTGCTTTTTACATCAGGTCAAATACCAATAAACCCTGAAACAGGGGAACTAGTAAATAGCAATATTAAAGAAGCAACTCATCAAGTGTTAAAGAATATAGAAAATATTTTGAAAGGAGCAAATACATCCTTTGATAATGTCATTAAAACTACAGTATTCATAAAGGATATGAAATATTTTGCAGATGTAAATGAGATTTACGGAGAGTATTTTGTAAATAATAAACCTGCTAGATCTTGTGTGGAAGTAAAGCTTCCAAAGGATGCTTTAATCGAAATAGAGGTTGTAGCAATAGTTGATTAAGAAGAGGTTTGAAAGAATGAATAATAAAATACAATACTATGTAGAATGTGAAGAAAATCAGATAAAAATAAGAGAATACTTAAAAAACAAATTAGACATATCTTCTAGATTTATAAAGAAGGCAGCCATAGAAAAAAGAATAGAAGTTAATGGTATTCCTGTAAAAATGAATTATATGTTAAAAACTGGTGACAAGATAGAAATAGACTTATCTAGAGAAGAAAGCCAAAACATTACTCCTGAAAAAATGGATATTTCTATAGTATATGAAGATGAAGATATTATTGTTGTAAATAAGCCTTCTGGAATGGTAGTTCATCCAACAAAGAGCTATCAAGAGGGAACGCTTGCTAATGGATTATTATACTATTTTAAGGAGAAGGGCGAAAATTGTATAGTTAGACTTGTAAACAGATTAGATAGGGATACATCAGGACTTGTACTTATAGCTAAAAATCAATTTGCACACATGTCGCTTGCAAGAGATATGGAACTTGATTCATTTAAAAAAGGATATATAGCAGTAGTAATGGGTAATTTAGAGGAAAAATCGGGAATGATTGATATGCCAATATACAGGACTGGTGGTGACTCTATCATGAGAGTTATTGATGATAGAGGGCAGAATAGCATTACACATTATAAAGTTCAAAGCAGTTTACTTAAGGCTGATGTATTGGAACTAATATTAGAAACAGGAAGAACTCATCAGATAAGAGTTCACTTAAGTAATATTGGGCACCCAATCTACGGTGATACGCTCTACGGAGGAGAAGATTCAATTATAAAAAGGCAAGCGCTACATGCATACAGTTTGAGTTTTCCACATCCAAGGCATGGAAGGGTTATATCATTAGAAATTGATATACCTAAAGATATTAAAAACTTAATTGAGACATTGAGGAGAGATTAGGCATACGAAATATATTGAATTAATGTAAATAAAAAGTGGTTGTTAAAAACAACCACTAAGGCATATGAAAAAAATAACTAGTCAAAGATTCTAGTTATTTTTTTCATATGCCTAAAATTCTTTTTTGAGTAAATTCATTTTTCTTATCATTAAAGTAGAGAGTAAAACTACTGCTAAAGTACCTATAGCTACATAAGGTATATATAATTTACGTAAGAACGACATTAGGGAGTTTGATCTGGAAACATTTGGAGAGTAATTAATTCCACTAAGTAAGTTTAGATTTCCAATAGATTTACTATCTAATTTGAGATTAATATTAGTTATAAGCTCTCCTTTGGTAAATTTATCTACTTTAATTGAAGAATTATAAAATTTAAAAGTTGGCTTTGATTGTGAATTTTTATCAGTTACGTAATAAAAATCTTCTGCGGCTACAAGTGGAATCTTTTTTCCGTCAGCTTCAGTATAATATGTAACAGTTTGCCCCTTTGAAAATGCTTTATTTAATTTAAAGTTGTTGAAACCATAATCAAAAAGTGCCCTAGCGTCAGCAAAGTATGAGTCAAAGACATTACCATGCATAATTGTTACTATTAGTCTTTCGTTGTTTCTTGTGGCTACAGCTACATAAGAGTGAAGAGATTGAATGGTATAACCGGTCTTGCCTCCCTCGATGCCTTCATAATAATCACTGGAACCTTTATATATTAATTTATCTTCATTTGTTAAACTTCTGTCTAAAATTGTTTTAGCTTGATTAGTTTTGTTCGTAGGAGGTATGGTATAGGATTCAGTAGTAGCTATTTCTCTAAATTCAGGATACTCTGCAAGTTTTCTTAATATAAGTGCCAAATCTTTGGCTGATACCTTATGATCTTTATTATAAAGACCATTTGGGTTTTGAAAACTAGCTGTTGTACAGCCAAGCTCTTTTGCTCTTTCATTCATTAAGTTAGCAAAATTAGATACGGATCCACTAATATGTTCAGCAAGAGCCACTGCTGCATCATTTGCTGAACGAAGGAGTAGTCCATATAGCAAATCTTTAACTTTTATTTGTTCACCGTTTTGAAGGCAAAGAGAATTCCCGTCTAAAAGTGCATGATCCCTTATTGTAAAATCATTACTAATTGTTACAACATCATCAGGTTTAGTGTTTTCAATTGTAAGTAGAGCTGTCATTATTTTCGTTGTGGAGGCTGGTGGAAATTGCTCATCTACATTTCTGCCGTATAGAATTTGTCCTGTTGTTGCATCCATTAATACAACGCCATCTCCAGAGACGTTAGGTGGAGATATATTTTCAGCATCCACTTTTATGCCTAAGTTGCTTATTAATAAAAAAACTGTAAATAAAATTGTAACTAACTTTTTCATGGTTCCTCCTGTATTTTATGTATACACAATAATTGTTATTTTCATGAATATGCCTAAAGTTAAATTATAATGATGAATATAATTATATAAAACAAAAAACTTTATTACTAGTATATCAAAAAATAATGCAAATGGCAAAAAAAATGTGTGTATTTGCCGTGGATGTTGTCAATAATTAATTTATAAGGAGGCAAACAAAATGAATAAGAAAAAAATAATAGGAATGTCCATAATTAGTATTTTAGCTATAGTATTCCTTATAATTGGATATAATATACAAAAATCCAATAAAAGCACAGAGAATAGTGATTTATCAATAGTAAATGCAAATAAATATAATAAAGATGACATTGATAATAGTAGTGATTACAAAGATAATGAAAGTAATAGCGAAGATAAAAAAGAAATTAATGCACAAATATATGGAGAAGTTAAAAAACCGGGAGTATATTCTTTAGATAATGGAGAAAGAATAAAAGACCTCATTGATAAGGCAGGAGGGTTTACTGCAAATGCAGATTGCTTTAGTATTAATGGTGCTAAAAAGTTAAATGATGGAGATGATATACAAGTCAAGTCAAAAAATCAGGAAAATACTCAGGTTAATGATAATAACAGTGGAGGAAATATTTCAAGTTCTGATTCAGAAAATGATAAAATAGATATAAATAGTGCAACTGAAGATGATATAGTGAATAAAAAGATACCGGGTATTGGAAAAGGGTTAGCGGATAAAATTATTAAATTTAGAGAAAGTAATGGTGGAAAAATTAATTCTGAAGAAGATATGGAAAAAGCTATAGGGCCAACAAGGGGCAAGAAGATTATGGATTATATTGAGACAAACTAATAATAAGCAAACATTTACTTAATAGCAAGAAAATGTTATGCATTTTCTTGCTATTATGAATAAACTCCATTCATTTAATCAGCTCAAAATTAAATCAATTGTAAATTTTAGTCGAAATACTTATCGTATAATGAATTAGTACATCCATAATCAATTAGAACCGGTTTTTTTTCAAATATACCCCATGAAGAAATAGCTTTTATGTCAGGGTAAAGTAAATCATAACGGGTTGCAATTTTCTTTATGGTTCTGAAAAATTCACTGCTTCGTTTTATACTTGTGTATTCAAAAATACTGCCGTGCTTTAAACCAAGTATTTCAGAGAATGGTTCTGCTCGTCTCATGACAATCATACCTTCTTTATACCAAACAATAGGACAAAAATATATTTTATATTCTTCTTCTATGTTATTATAAATATAATACTCTGTTCGGCATTGATATTTACCAGTTCTATTTTTTGATAGTTTAACAACATAGTCTTCATTTATTGCATATACAATTCTACTTGCACCTTGCCCTAAGAATTTATATTCTTTTTTTAAAGTATGATGGTCTGTAAAATAAATTTTTTCAAATAATTCTATTGGAATATTTACGTTTCCTATAGTATTCATAAAATTTCCCTCCGTAAAATATGCAGTAGAATAATAAAATATTACTCATTATTAATATATAAATTTAATAGTAAATTTGACTATGATTATTTTTTTATATTTTCGAATTGTGAAAATGCCTAAAGAGAAATATACAGAAATGTGTATTTAATTATATTTAATTATTTAGTATAATATAATTATAAATTAAAATGAACTGAACTGAAAACTAAAGGTAGCCCATATATATGTACGATATATATAATAAATAAGTAGGATTTGTGCTTGGAGGTAATTAGTTTATGACTGATTGGTATAATTTGGCTTGGAATGATGTAGTTAATTTAATGCAGAGTAATTCCAAAAGAGGTCTTTTACAAGAGGAAGTTGTTTTGAATAGAGAAAAATATGGAGTAAATAAAATTATAGGAATTCAAAGAAAAGTACTAATTAAGTCCATGATTAAACAAGTGATTCAACCATGGACCATATGTATTTTAATAAATACTATATTATATTTTATTTTACATATTTATTTTGCAGCACTGGTGTATCTTTTTTTTCTATTAATAAGCATATGGATGATTCTAATAGAGAAGTATACTGAGCAAAAAGATTTAAAAACATTAGAAAAGTTTAGCTCTGGAGATTGCACCGTTATAAGAAATGGAGTTTTAGTTACAATAAAAAATGAAGAATTAGTAGTTGGAGATATAGTGGTTTACAAAAAAGGCAATATAATTCCAGCGGATCTAAGAATAATGGATTGTGAAGATTTGAATGTAAAAGAAGACGCAGTAACGGGGGATAATAATACAATTGAAAAATATTCATCAAGACTTTTGGAATATGATTTAAGTTTATCTGAGATGAGGAATATTCTTTTTAAGTCTTCTGTAGTTAATCATGGAAGTGGCGAGGGAATAGTTGTTGCTGTGGGCATGAATACAGAAATCGGAAAGATTATGGAAAGACTTGTTGCGATTGAAGAGCAGGAGAATGTTTTCTCAAAAGGAATACAAGGAATTATTAATATAATGGCATCAATCGGTTTGGGAGGAGCAATCATAATAGTCTTAAACCAAGTATTAAAGCATAAGAATATTTTCAATACATATCCATATGTGACGGATTTGCTATCAACATTACTTCCATACTCTATAGCTATGAGCTTGATAGCTATAAATTTAATTACAAAGGTGAAATTTAAAGGTAAAGGGATATTTTTTAAAGATTTATCAAAAATTCAAATGGCAGCCAGCGTGGATGTATTAATTACAGAGAAAGAAGGTGCATTTACAGAAAAAAGTAGCACCGTAAAAAGCGTGTACGATACAAATACTGTGCAGTATGTTGAAAACGAATTTATAAGAAATGATAATATGTATAGAATTATAGAGATTGCAGTATTGTGTAATGATTGGAACGGAGATAATGATGCCGGTGAATCAAGTGAAGTTGCATTAAGAAGATTTGGTCAACAGGTAAGTAGTAATGAGACTGATTTAGATGTGAAATATAAAAGAATTTTAAAAATGCCATATGACAAAGAGAAAAGAATAAAAACAACAGTAAATAAAGTTGATAAAAATTACAGAGCCTATGTTAAAGGTGCGGTTGATGCATTACTAGAAGAATGTACTCATTTGATGAAAAATGGAATTGAAAGAGATATTACACCTGAGGATATAGAAGAGATAAAGGCTGCAGATATTGAAATGTCAAATGAAGGTCTATATGTAATTGGAGCAGCCTATAGAAATTTTAATTATAGACCGTCACTAAATGAAAATATTGAAAGTAATTTGATTTTTGTTGGATTAATTGGAATAAATAATCCTATTAAAGAGGAAGTGAACATGTATATAAAAAACAGCAGGCTAATGTCAGTAAAACCAGTTTTATGTACAGAAGACAGCAAGATTACAGCTATTGCTACTGGAAAAAGACTAGGACTCTTAAATGTAGGCGATGTTGTAATGTCTGGAATAGAGATGGACTACATGAAGGAAGGGGAATTGGAAAGAAATATAGAAAAAATAAGTATTTTTTCTAGAATACTTTCTGCACATAAAATTAAAATAGTAAAAGCTTATAAAGATATTAATTATAACGTTGCACTTACTGCAAACAAGCTTACTGATTTACCAGCATTAAAAATAGCAAATTTATCTATTTCCCATGGTGAAAATTGCAGCAGTATATTAAAGAAACTCAGTGATATATATCTAGAAAAATTTGATTTCAGAGATTTAATAGATTCAGTATATGATAGTAAAAGTATAATTAATTGCATTATATATATAATTGAATTCTTAAGTGTATCTAGCTTAAGTCAGTTTCTATTTTGTGTACTTTCAATGATACTGTATGGTAGAATTTATTTAGCACCAATAGAAATTATATGGTTAAACATATTTAATGCTTTTGTACTTGCGATGGGGCTTTTCTCTGTGCGAAAAACTTTGAACAATAATATTGATGAAAAGAAGTTTGTTGATAAGGGGATATGGAACAAAAGGGGAAAAAATATTGTGTCAAATTCAATAATATTAGCACTTTTGTGCTGTATTGTACCTAATTTAACAAGTAGTGGATCAATTTACGTTAAAAACATGGAAATATTTACAATATTTTGTGCAGCTCAAGTAATATTCGTGGTTAGATTTAAGTTTATAAAGAATATAATTTTCGATTGTTTAATGGGGCTATTTATTTTGGCAAATTACCTAATTACAAATACTACAATAGGGCGAAATTTTATTGGACTAAAGGCTATGGGAATATTTGATACAATAATTACATTGGCTATAATTTTCGTTTTGATTATTATTTTAACAATCAAATATGTATTGTTTAAAGAGGAGCCTATTATGCCTTGATTTGAATATGCCTTATGTTTAACATTTATGTTATTGGATAAAATAATAACATGGAGGCTGATACATAATGGATAGACCTTTGGTGTACCTTTTTATCTCTATAATAGTTGGAGATTTATGCGGAATACTTTTTCAGGATTTTTTAATTTTAGATGCGGCTATAGTCGCATCTTTTTTAATATTTATGTTCTTAGTCAGTGAAAGAAAATTATTTATCTTTGAAGTATGTTTTTTTATTATTGGTTTTTCAAGTTTATTACTTTATTTTAATTGTGACCTTAAAGTGCAATCTAAAATAAATGTTAGAATTATTAATAAAAATAAGTACTACACAACTGCAAGCTACCTTGGGAGAAAAATCAATATAAAAGGAAATTTACCACAACTTAATATAGGTGAAAAAGCTGATATAGAGGGGGATTTTTACAAGGATATAGACTATGAACACGGTGTAATAGGCGATTTTAAAGTGGTTAAAATCAAAAGTAAAAGCCAAGATATTCTTACTGAAATAGACCTTTATAAAAATGAACTTTTTAAGAAATTTAATTCTGAATTAGGCAAAGATTTCTCATCGAAAATTATGGCTGTGGCATTTGGAGATTCTTCACAGTTGTCACAGAATGATAAGGATGACTTTAAAAGATTAGGCATAGTATATGCTATATGTGTATCAGGATTGCATATGCTTATTGTTTTTAAAACACTGGAATTATGTTTTAATTTAGAAATATCAATTGTGTTAGGAATTTTTTACACCTTATTTACAGGATGTCAGCCAGCTACAGTTAGAGCGCTAATAATGATAATAGTGTTCAAATATTCAAAAAAAGTCAGTAGAAATTATGATGTATATTCAGCATTAAGCTTATCAGGAATGATCTTACTTTTGTTTAGACCTTATTATATATTAGATATTGGATTCATGATTTCATTTTTAGCAACTTTGGGAATAGCTTTGTTTTACAAAAGAATATCCAAAGTTCTTTATAAATTACCTAAAAAAATAAATGAAAGTTTAAGCATAAGTTTAAGTGTTCAAAGCATATCTATGCCTTATGTTTTGTTTACAATTAAAAATTTTAGTTTAGGATTTGCGCTTGGAAATATAGTACTAATTCCTATGTTTTCATTATTGATAGCTTTAGGAAACATAGCGCTACTTGTTTCAGCAGCAAAGCCCTTATTTAAAATAATATGCATTCCAATATATGTTATTTTAACTGCTTTAGATGGAGCAAGTAATATTCTGCTTAGTATTACACCACCCATTATTTACATACCTCTAATTGACACGCTTTTTATAGTGTACTTATATTTTTGTTATATTTTAGTTAAAAGAGGATATAAAAATGTAAAATATGGAGCTATCTTATTTTGTTTATTAATATTAATAAACACATACAGTTTTGTACCTAAAATTTCTTGCCTGGATTTGAAAAGTGGGTATGGGTTTATATTAAGATATAAATGTAAAACTATATTAATATCTAGTTACGAAGTTATAGATAACAATGAAAAAGAAGAGCTTCAAGGTCGATATAATGTAAATAAATTTATAACAAATAAGAACTCTGATTATAGCATTTTGATGGAAAATAAATATTTGGTTTTTGTGCCTAAATTTCAAGGCAATAACAAGATTATATTGAGTGTTAAGGATATTAGCAATAACAAGAATATAATTTATTTTTATAATGGAGCTATAAAATATAATGGAATTAATAATGTAGAAAATTATGATATAATTAATGATGATGATATAAAGAAAGTAGATTTACCTGTAGATAATGTAGATTTTGATATGGTGAAGGATAAAGTTGTAGTAATAAAAAAATAGTAGGTGATTTGATGATTAACTTTTTAGATTTGGAAAATGAAATAAATAAGAATAAAATTCATAATTTTTACATGTTTTGTGGCTTCAATGAAAACTTAATAAAGAAGAATATAATTAAACTTTCCAATAAAGTAGTGAGTAAGGAATTCATGGATCTCAATTATTGTGAGTATGATGGTAATACTGTACAATATGATCAAATACTTAATGCATGTGAAACCCTTCCTTTTATGAGTGAAAAAAAAGTAGTTGTTGTGTACAGAGCAGATTTTCTAAGTGATAGAACTAAAAATGTAAATAAAAATGGAGATGAAATTATTAAAAAGCTTAAAGACTATGCACATAATATACCAAGTCAGTGCATTTTAATAATGTATTACGTATATGATAATGATAGAGAGAAAGTTAGTAGCAAGGTCAAAGGATTTGATAAAAAAGCTTGCGTTGTAGAGTTCACTAAACTCAAAGGTGCTATGCTTGAGAGAAAAGTTAAAGAGATGTTTGATGAAAGAAAAAAAGTTATAAATAAAGCTGAATTAAGTTTTTTTTGCAGTGAAGTTGAAAATAATATGGATATTATTAAAAATGAAATAGATAAATTATGTGATTATGTAGGAGAGAGAGAAATTGAAAGGAAAGATATTTTAGAATTAACTATTAAGAAAAGTGATAATGATATATTTAACTTGGTAGATTTCTTATCTCAAAAGAAAACGGAACGTGCAATTAATATACTAGATGAACTCATGTTTAGAGGTGAAAAATCTACAGCTATTCTTTCAATGATAGAGAGACAATTTAATATAATGTTAAATCTGAAGCTTGGAATGGAAAAGGGTAAGGGTAAGGAAGAACTTTCAAGAGAATTTAAAATACATCCTTATGTATGTGAAAAAATGATGATGCAGTGTAGAAATTACACATTAAAACAACTTGTGAAATCTGAGGAAATATGTATTGAAACAGAAAAAGAACTTAAAAGTCAAGGTAGTGATGAAAAGATAAAAATGGAATTATTGTTAATAAAAACTGCAATGGTTTAGTAGCCTTAGGCACATTCAAAAAAATAAATAACCGGTGTAAAACACCGGTTTATTTATTAAGCTTCTAAAGCGTGTAATTTTGATGCTAATCTTGATTTAGATCTAGCTGCTTTATTTTTATGTAAAATACCTTTTGAAGCAGCCATATCTAAAGATTTAACTACAGCAGTGTAGTTAACTTTAGCTTCCTCAGCATTATTTGCAGCAACTGCTACTTCAAATTTCTTTATAGTAGTTTTTAAAGCAGATTTTATCATCTTATTTCTAAGAGTTTTAGCTTCAGTTACTCTTATTCTTTTTTTTGCAGATTTAATATTAGCCATTTGGTTTCACCCCCTTATAATATTGTAAACACTCGCAATTGGGGAACTATCGCACGAGCTTTCTAATATATAACATATGTATTATATCACTAAAGGATATATTCTACAAGCATTAATTAAGGGAAAAAAATATAAATTAATTAAGGGAAAAAATATAAATTCATGTGAATAGAATAGCATTCAAATAAATAGATAAAATACTAAGGTATATGAAAAAATAATAAGACGCTACAGTGACATATTATTTTTTTCATATGCCTAAAATATTTTTTAGGGGTGAAGTCAATGAGTGTAAGAACTGATTTAGCAGTGGAATCAAAAGAAATATATGAAAAAGAAAATAAAAGAAAGGTACCAGGGGTAAACGTATCAACTAGTAATATAGGTCCGGTTAAGATAACAAATGTAGAGGTACAAACAGATGAAGGAGAAAATCTCATGCAAAAGCCTATCGGTACATATATTACTATTGATATGCCTAGATATACGCATTATGATGCAGAGGTTATGGATGAAGTTAGTGAAGCAATAGCAGAGGAACTTTCTAAATTAATTAAACTTGAAGAAAGTATGACAGCACTAGTAGTGGGCCTTGGAAATTGGAACGTAACGCCGGATGCATTAGGACCAAAAGTGGTTAATAAAATTATGATTACAAGACATTTAAAAAAACTTATTCCAGATAGCATTGATGAAGGTATTAGGCCGGTATGTTCATTATCACCAGGAGTGCTAGGTATTACTGGTATGGAAACAGGGGAAATAATAAAAGGGGTAGTAGATAAAATTAAACCTAATTTGATTATATGTATTGATGCTCTTGCTTCAAGAAAACTTGAGAGAGTTAATACGACAATACAAATTGGAACAACTGGTATATCACCAGGAGCAGGGGTTGGGAATAGAAGGATGGAAATAAGTGAAAAGACACTGGGAATACCGGTTATTGCTATAGGGGTTCCGACAGTAGTAGATGCAGCTACAATTGCTAACGATACGGTTGATATGGTATTGGACGAAATGATAAAGTCAGCTAAAAGCGGAAAAGAATTTTATGATATGTTAAAATCTATAAATAAATGTGAAAAACAAAAAATGATAGAGGAAATTTTACACCCATACGTTGGTGACTTAATGGTTACACCGAAAGAGGTTGATGCCGTAATAGATTCACTATCAAAGGTTATAGCCAATGGAATAAATATAGCGCTTCAACCAGCTCTAACTAAAGAAGATATAAATAAATATATACAATAAATGAAAAAAATGAATAAAAAAGATAAAAAAGTACATCCTTTAGATAATAAGGTATGGTTTATTTTAGAGGAATGGTAATACGTAAAAGCTGCTTCGAAACATTTTACTATTCTGAAATAACACATATACGTATGAGAGGGTGTACTTTTTTATGAAGAAAATAATTAGTAGAACATGTTTTGTAATACTTATTATTTCCGTTATTTTAGGGGTAGGTATAAGTAATATTGAACTGAATAGGACAATTTATTGTAATGAAATTCATATGAAAGCTTCTGAACAAAGCTATAGAAATAGAATAAATGAATATGATTTAGATGATATGGAAGAAAAACTTGACAAACTTCAGGATAAAATTAATAATCCACAAAAATACAAAGCTGATGATAATGATTTAGTTTTTAATATCAATGTACCTAGGTATAGAGTGTTATTTAACTTTAGGCCATTTGATTTAAGATTTGAAACACAAAATTATAGCTTGTGTTTAAATGGCAAAATCATAGAAAATTTAGAAAAACAAGAGGGAGAAAGGCAGGCTTTTATAAATAATAACGTAAAATATCTAATTAAAAATTTAGGAAGTGTGCATAACAAAATTAATAATTTTAAGTTAGAATTATCTCTATATAAAGAAAAAATAAGTAGTATTATGAAATAGATGAGGATATCAAGGTTTATGTTGACAGGATACGGATATGCTGTGTTATAATTTAGGCATATGAAAAAAAATAACAAGTCAAAGATGCGACGGATATTTTGTGTCAGGCAAGGAGGTAGGTTCCGCAGATAGTGGACTATCTAAGGGTTCGGAAGGCGTCGCATGGCACAAAATAAACTAGCATACTGACTAGTTATTTTTTTTCAAATGCCTTAAGCACTGATAACACTAAAGTATGATATTATTATATTAGGCATTTTCAAAAAATAACTAATATATTGTGTTTTATATGCCTTAAATATATACAAAATAGGAATTGTTTACAGGAGGTTGAAAATTTGCAAAGTAATAGAGAGAAATATATAAGAAACTTTTGCATAGTTGCACATATAGATCATGGTAAATCAACTCTTGCAGATAGGCTTTTGGAGAAAACTGGAACGCTTACTCAAAGAGAAATGGAAGAACAGGTTCTTGACAACATGGAACTAGAAAGAGAAAGAGGTATAACTATAAAATCCCAAGCAGCAACACTTGTATATAAAAGTAAGGCTGGGGATGAATACATATTTAATTTAATAGATACCCCTGGGCATGTAGACTTTAACTATGAGGTGTCTAGAAGTTTAGCAGCTTGTGAGGGAGCAATACTTGTAGTAGATGCAACTCAAGGTATACAGGCACAAACACTAGCAAACTGCTATCTTGCTGTGGATCATGGACTTGAAGTATTACCAGTAATAAATAAAATAGACCTTCCAAGTGCAAGACCGGAAGAAATAAAAGCTGAGATTGAAGATATAATTGGAATTGATGCTAGCGATGCACCTCTTATATCTGCAAAGACAGGGCTTAATATTGAAGATGTGCTAGAAGCAGTTATAGAAAAAATACCTGCGCCAACTGGAGATGAAGATGAGCCTTTAAAGGCTTTGATATTTGACTCTTATT